>QLAH01000104.1_pt1 | contig 77979 bp, 70 predicted proteins | sample 4693081 | NCBI WGS metagenome assembly QLAH01 (sample SAMN09425401, study PRJNA476045) | Lake water metagenome, whole genome shotgun sequencing project.
CTCCATGAGGGCTTTCAGCTCTGCTGCTGATTCTTGAATCTCGATTTTGAGGATGCCGGTCATACTCAGGGCTGGGGCATGAGATCACGATTCTCTATTCTGTCTCAAAACTTTGGGAAATTGGTATAACGTTGAGTGAAGCGATTCTTAAGGCGAATACTGATCCTGGAGCCGATCGCATCATCTTGCAAACCGATGTGACGGTGAAGGGGGTGATGAAACGGCTGCTCAACAGCGACATCACAATCACTGGCGACGATCCCACAACGTCAGCAGTTGAAACAAAATCAATTAGCGGTGACGGTAGTTTTCGCCCTCTGTTTGTGAAGTCGGGAACCATCACCCTGGAAAATCTCACTCTCACCAACGGCAAAGCCCAAGGGGGAAGTACCAGGTTTGGTGGCGGTGGGGCTGGCATGGGGGGCGCACTGTTCATCTATGGCGGAGCAGTAACCGCGAGCAACATCACCTTCTCCAGCAACGGGGCGATCGGTGGAAATAGTGGATCATCTAGCCTTAATGGCTCTGGTGGCGGTGGTATGTTTGGCAATGCTTCCAGTGGCTCTAGTTTTGGCGGTGGCGGCCTATTCGGAAATGCCAGCGGTGGGAATGGTGGCTACGGTGGCTATGGAACCTACGGTGGTTTTCCTACTCAAATATTCTCATTAGTCGAGGATGGCGGTTTCGGCGGTGGCGGGGCACGTGGTACAGGGGGCTTCGGCGGCGGGGGTGGCAACAAAGACGGCGGCTTCGGTGGCGGAGGTGCAATGGCACATGATGGTGGCTATGGTGGCGGTGGCGGTCGCGGTGGGATCATGTTCCCAACCGGTTCAGGCGGTTTCGGTGCTGGCGATGGCAGTGACTCGGGCGGCGGCGGCGGCGGCGGCGCAGGCATGGGAGGAGCCGTATTCATCCGCACTGGCACTTTGACCATCAGCAACAGTAGCTTTACCAGCAACAGTGCGACAGGTGGGACAGGAGCGAATCCCGGCAAAGGCTTGGGTGGGGCGATCTTCGCCATGAAGTCCACCACCAACTCCAATGGCAACAACCAAGGGATGCCCGGTAGCAAACCGACAGTTGCACTCACCAATGTGGTATTCACCGGAAGCAATGCCGCGAACAACAGTGTTGCCGGCGCAGCTCCCCTGAGCATCACCTCGGGGACTGACCAAGACAACGAAGACCTCTTCGGCGACACCATCACCCGCGCCTTACCACCTGCGCCTACCCCTGCCCCCGCCCCTGCCCCCGCTCCTGCGCCCGCTCCCACCCCTGCGCCCAGCCTCCCGATCGTGGCGGCTCCTCCGGCTCCCGCTTACTTCTCCATCAACTTCGGCAACAACGGCCCCATGTTGCTCAATGCCACGGATGTTCCCGTGCGCTTTGGGGCCAATCAAGATAGCGGCAGTCCCTTCCAAACCCTGACGATCACTAGCCTCAGTCCCAATTCCCTGAAAATCCTGGGGCTGGAATTGCCCGCCGGGTTCAGCTTGGTTGATCCCCTGCCTGAGGTGGTGTTGCCGGGGCGATCGGTGCCGATCACCCTCAAGCTCAGTGGCAAAGCCGGGGACTACTCAGGGCAATTCGTCCTCAGAACTGATGGCGACCCCCAATCCTATCGCCTTCCCTTGGTGGGCAAGCTGCTCGCGGATTCCACGCCGCTCACAACACTGCCCGTTTGCCCCTGCGAAACCCTGGCGGAACCGACGATTCCCCCGACCGCCGCACTCCAGACAGGCAAGGAGGACAATGACTTCCTGGCGGGTACGCGCAACAGTGATCATCTGGTGGGCCTGGGGGGCAATGACCAATTGAGCGGCGGCCGGGGCAACGACTATCTCTTTGGCGGCGCGGATGATGACTTCCTGTTTGGTGGCCGTGACTCCGATTGGCTGAACGGTGAGGCGGGCAACGATTTCCTGTCGGGCGACCTAGGCGCAGATACGGTCTTGGGCGGGGCGGGCAATGATCTGATCTTTGGCGATCGCAGTACGCCGAGTGAGGCGGCGGAGTCTGGAGCGGATCTGCTCTGCGGCGGCGCAGGGAATGACACGCTCTTTGGCAACCAACAGGCGGATACCCTGTGCGGCGGACAGGACAATGATGTGCTGTTTGGCGGTCGGGGTGCTGACTTGGTGTTTGGGGATCTGGGCGATGACATCCTCAGCGGCGATCGCGGTGAGGACACCCTGATCGGCGGCACGGGGAGCGATCGCTTCTTGATCGGTGAGGGCACGGAGACGATTCTCGATTTTGAAGACGGGATCGATCGCCTGGTCTTGCCCGTGGGAGCCGGTTTCGAGTCGCTCTCGCTCTCGGTTAGCGATGGCTTCTTGAACCTCAGCAACGGCACAACGCTGCTAGCCAAGATCGCCAACCTCACGCCCAACCAACTGACGGCGGCGGATTTGGCTCCGGCTCCGTTCTAGGGCAACCGCTTACGCACAGTGCGATCGGGGGCGGTTTTGGATCCTGTGGATCTGACCGTGAGGCTGGCTAGCGGGGGGCGCGGAATCGATCGAGTTCCCGTTGCAGATCCTCAATTTGGCGGCGCAGGCGATCGGCCTCCGACTCCGCCGGGGCCGATCGGGTCTGATGGTTGCCCTGGGGTGCGCCCCCATTCGCCGTCGCCTGAACATTCACCGCCCCCGTCGCCGAGTCGCGCCGATAGTCGCCCCGCCGAATCGCCTGATAGTCGGCGGACGCGGCCCACTCTTGCAAGTAGCTGGCCCGCTCGACGGGAAAGGGATGGCTGCTATACATACCCTGGGGCAAATTGTTGTAGAGGAAAAATTTGTACGCTTGGTTCATCGCATCCGCGTCGAGGGCCTGATACTCGCGCGCTTGCTTCTTGAATTCGTCCAAGCTGAGTTCGTGTAGATGTTTCGAGCTGCCGCCGGCCACTTTCACCATGGTCATCAGCACGGTGTTGAGATCATCGGTGGCAATCAGGGCCGCGCGATCGGCCGACAACTCCGCCTTCCGCTTCCACTCATAAAACGCCATCACCAAAGCGTTACTGATCAGCATATTGCTCAAACCCATGGTCATTTGACCGACCACCGACGCGGCGGAAATCGTCCAAATTGCCATTTGAGTCAGGATGCTGTGGCCACATTTCAGATGGCCGAGTTCGTGGGCAATCACCACGCGCAATTCGGTGTCGTTGAGCAAGTCCAACAGGGCCGTGGTGAGCACGATCGTGGGCTGCTCTTGCCCGATCGTGAAGGCGTTGACCTGATAGCTTTGGCTGACGAACAGGGCCGGCTCGGGATAGATGTCTAAATCTCGCAGGCATTCGCGCAGCAGATGGTAGAGGCTGGCGTATTGCCGTGGCCCCACCTGGACGCTGTTGCCCATGTGGTAAAGGTATTGGGGCCGATCGACCGCCACTTCTAAAAATTTGCGCGCCACCAGGTCAAAGCCCGGCAAGCTGCGGAGGGCTTGTTCGGCTTCGTGATCGAGCGGATGACGAAAGGCTTCGCTAGAAATTCCGGGATAGCTAGGCATGGCGGGCAGGTTGGAGGGCGACAGCGGAAATGGGAGCAGATCGGAGCAGATCGGAGCTGGATACACTTGGGATGGGTCGGATCGTTCAGGCCGATGGCTCTGGATCTAGGGTAGCGCGGCCCTCGGACTCGCACCTCAGACTCGCGCCTCAGGCTCGCACCGATCGCTCCAGGGTGGCAACCTAGTCCACCTCACGCCGCCCTTCGAGGGCCTTCGCCAGAGTCACTTCGTCTGCATATTCCAAGTCACCGCCCACGGGCAGACCAAAGGCAATCCGTGTGACTTTTGTGAAAGGCTTCAGCAATTGCGATAGATACAGGGTGGTGGTTTCGCCTTCGATGCTGGGGCCGATCGCCAAGATCACCTCTTTGCTCTGCTCCCGATGCACGCGCTGCACAAGGGGCTGAATCGTGAGGCTTTCGGGGCCAATGCCATCCATCGGGGAGATTACGCCGCCGAGGACGTGGTAGCGCCCGCGATATTCCCGCGTCCGTTCGATCGCAATCACGTCGCGCGAGTCGGCCACCACGCAGAGGGTTTGCCGATCGCGGTTGGCGTTGCTGCAAATCTCGCACACCGGTTCCGCCGACAGATGGTAGCAAACCTGGCAGTGGCCCACCTGTTGTTTGGCTTCGATCAGGGTTTGGGCCAGGGTTTGGATTTCGGCCTCGGGGCGATCGAGCAAATACAAGGCCAGCCGCTGCGCCGACTTGGGGCCAATGCCGGGAAGTCGTTGCAACTGCTCGATCAATCGGGCTAGGGGACGGGTATAAACGGCACACCTCCTCGGGGCGGGTTGCAACTGGGCGATCGTTCCCGCGCGCGCACGGCTGCGTATTCTAACACTTCCATTTCCATCACGCGGAGCCTACAATCGTGCTGGTTTCTGCACCTGCCTCCCGACCATGACCGATGTTGCCGCCGATCGCCCCGCTCCTGACCCCAGTTTGGTCTCGCCCCAATTATCCGAGGAATTACTGACCCTCTATCGCAACCTACCGCCGATTTCCTTGGGGGTCTTGGCTTCGGGGAGTGGCAGCAATTTTGAAGCGATCATGCAGGCGATCGCCGATGGACGATTGCGGGCCGATCTAAAGGTTTTGGTCTACAACAATCCTGGGGCCAAGGCGGCGGCTCGGGCCGAGCGCTGGGGTGTGCCCGCTGTTTTGGTTGATCATCGCGACTATGCCACCCGCGAAGCCTTTGATGGTGCGGTGGTGCAGGTGTTGCGCGATCGGGGCGTGGAGTGGTTAGCCATGGCCGGATGGATGCGCCGGGCCACGGACGTGCTCGTTCAAGCCTTTCCGAAACGCGCGATTAATATTCATCCCAGCTTGCTGCCCAGTTTTCCTGGGATTCGCGCGGTCGAGCAAGCCCTGGCGGCCCAAGTCAAAGTCGCCGGCTGCACGGTGCATTTTGTGGAGCTGGAAGTGGACAGCGGCCCGATGTTGATGCAAGCGGTTGTCCCGGTGTATGCGACGGATACGGCGGAAACCCTCCACGCCCGCATTCAAGTCCAGGAACACCACATTTTCCCCCAGGCGATCGCCCTGGCCGTCACCCAAGCCAGCCGGGCCAGCTCGATCAATTCCGACCCGTCGCAACGACTCCAGCACTAGACCAGGCCGATAAAACCAATCAAACCAAATGCCTGAGATGACGCGCGATCGCAATCATCCCAGGCATTTTCGTTGATACCCATGTAAAAAATTTGGGGTTCGATGCATCGTGATCGAACCCCAGATCTAGCTATTACAGCTTCACTTCAATATCAACCCCAGCGGGCAGGTCAAGCTTCATTAGCGCATCGATCGTCTTAGACGACGGCTGGTAAATATCAACAACCCGACGATGGGTGCGGGTTTCAAAATGCTCCCGTGAATCCTTGTCCACGTGGGGCGATCGTAGAACGCAATAGATCTTGCGCTTCGTCGGCAGCGGAATCGGGCCCACAGCCGTCGCGCTCGTGCGGTTCGCCGTATCGACAATCTTTTCGCAAGACGCATCCAGCAGCTTGCGGTCAAATGCCTGCAGACGAATGCGAATCTTTTGTTGCTGAATCGTAGCCATGCTGAGAGACCCGTGTTGCGTTAGCGTTCAGTTTTCAAGGTTCAGGAAATGACTGGAGACAGCCGTAGGAACGCTGCAAACAGCGCTCCTACAGTGTCTAGCTCAGGTGGATGAACCGAGACTATTTCTTCTTCAGCCGCTTTTGCTTTTCGGCTTCAGTTTCGAGGATCTTGGCAACCACGCCAGCACCGATCGTCCGGCCGCCTTCGCGAATAGCGAAGCGCATCCCTTGTTCGATCGCCACCGCCGAGATCAGTTCCACCGTCATCTTGATCCGGTCGCCCGGCATCACCATTTCCACCGTCGAGCCATCGTCAGCCGTGTAAGCCGTGATCTGACCCGTTACGTCCGTCGTCCGCACGTAGAACTGGGGACGGTAGCCCGCGAAGAACGGCGTGTGACGGCCGCCTTCTTCCTTGGTCAGCACGTACACTTCAGCTTCAAACTGCGTGTGAGGCGTAATCGAACCGGGCTTGGCCAACACCATGCCACGTTCGATCTCTTCCTTTTGGATACCACGCAACAGCAAGCCCGCGTTGTCGCCTGCCATCCCCTGGTCTAGGGACTTCTTGAACATTTCCACACCAGTGACGGTGGTGCTGCGGGTGTCCTTCAGACCGACGATTTCCACGGTTTCGCCAACCTTGATCACACCACGTTCAATCCGGCCGGTGGCAACCGTACCGCGACCCGTGATCGAGAACACGTCTTCCACAGCCATCAAGAACGGCTTGTCAACGTCGCGCTCAGGAGTCGGGACGTAAGCGTCCACTTCTGCCATCAGCTTCAGGATCTTGTCAACCCAGGGGTTTTCGCCAGGGCCGATCTTCGTGTTGGCAGTCAGGGCTTCTACAGCCTTCACAGCCGAACCCGTGACGATCGGGATATCATCGCCGGGGAAGTCATAGCTGCTCAGGAGTTCGCGAACTTCCAGTTCCACCAACTCCAGCAACTCGGCATCATCCACCAAGTCTTCCTTGTTCAGGAACACGACGAGGTTGGGCACCCCTACCTGACGAGCCAGCAGAATGTGCTCGCGGGTTTGAGGCATGGGGCCATCAGCCGCCGACACCACCAAAATGCCGCCATCCATTTGCGCAGCACCGGTGATCATGTTCTTCACGTAGTCCGCGTGACCCGGGCAATCCACGTGGGCATAGTGGCGGGTTTCGGTTTCGTATTCCACGTGAGCCGTGTTGATCGTGATCCCACGGGCTTTTTCTTCCGGAGCAGAATCGATGTCAGCGTAGCCACGAGCCTGAGCGCCCCCTTGAGCTGCCAAGGCCATCGTGATGGCTGCCGTCAGGGTCGTTTTGCCGTGGTCAACGTGACCAATCGTACCGATGTTGACGTGGGGTTTAGTCCGTTCAAACTTTGCGCGTGCCATGAGTCTTGTGCGTTCCTTTTCCTTGCTATGCGTTCCCCTTACTCTTCGCGATGATCGCCTCAGCGACGTTACGAGGAACTTCGCTGTATTGGCTGAACTCCATCGAGAAGATACCGCGGCCTTGTGTCATCGAGCGAATGTCGGTGGCATAACCAAACATTTCTGCCAGAGGTACTTTAGCAGCAACCTTGGCTGTTCCGCTCTCCGAACCCATCCCTTCGATCTGACCGCGACGGGAATTGAGGTTCCCCATCACGTCACCGAGAAACTCCTCCGGAGCTTCAACCTCAACCTTCATTAGAGGTTCGAGGAGGACGGGCGATGCTTTCAGGACTGCATCACGGACAGCCATCGAGCCAGCAATTTTGAATGCCATTTCCGACGAGTCCACATCGTGGTAAGACCCGTCGATCATCGTGACTTTGACATCAATCAGCGGATAGCCCGCCAGAATACCGGATTCGCAAGCTTCGCGCATTCCTTGTTCAGCAGGGCCGATGTATTCTTTCGGGACTACGCCACCCACGATCTTCGAGACGAACTCGAAGCCCGTTCCCGGTTCACCGGGTTCAATTTTAACGACGACGTGACCGTATTGGCCTTTACCGCCACTTTGGCGAATAAACTTGCCTTCAGCCTTCTCCACCGTCTTGCGGATCGTTTCGCGGTAAGCCACTTGGGGTGCACCCACGTTGGCTTCCACTTTGAACTCCCGCATCATCCGGTCAACCAGAATTTCCAGGTGCAGCTCACCCATCCCGGCGATCACGGTTTGGTTGGTTTCCTGGTCAATGCTGACACGGAACGTGGGGTCTTCTTCCGAAAGGGATTGCAGGGCTTTGGATAGCTTTTCCATGTCCTGCTTGGTTTTCGGCTCGACGGCCACGGAAATCACCGGTTCCGGAATGAACAGGGATTCCAGGATCACCGGGTCGCTTTCGCTACAGATCGTGTCACCGGTGATGGTGTCCTTGAGACCGAGGGCGGCACCTAGGTCACCAGCGCGCATTTCGTCGACTTCGATGCGTTCGTCGGCCTTGAGGACGATCAGGCGGGAAATCCGCTCTTTCTTGCCCTTGGTGGCGTTGTAGACGTAGCTACCCTTGGTGATCACACCGGAGTAGACGCGGATGAAGGTCAGGCGACCGTAGGGGTCGGCCATGATCTTGAAGGCTAGGGCCGCGGGGGGTGCGTTGTCGTCGGCGGCTCGGGTGACTTCGGTGCCATCGGGCAGCAGTCCCTTGATGGGGGGAACGTCGATCGGGGCGGGTAGGTAGTCCACCACCGCATCGAGCAAGAGTTGAACACCCTTGTTCTTAAATGCGGAGCCACAGAGCAGCGGGACGATCGTCCCCTCCAGGGTTCCTTTGCGAAGTGCCTTCTGAATTTCTTCGAGGGTCAACTCTTCGCCCTCAAAGTACTTGTTCATCAAGTCATCGCTCGTTTCGGCAACGGCTTCGACGAGCTTGGATCGGTATTCTGCGGCCAGGTCTGCAACTTCTTCGGGGATATCAACTTCTTGAATATCCGTGCCGATGTCGTTGGCGTAGAGGTAGGCACGCATCTTCACGAGGTCAACGATGCCGCGCAGGTCTGACTCAGCCCCGATCGGGATCTGGATGGCGACGGCGTTGGCCTTTAGGCGATCGCGCACCTGGCCATAGACCTTGTAGAAATTTGCACCGGTGCGATCCATCTTGTTGACAAAGACGATGCGCGGCACCTTGTACCGATCGGCCTGCCGCCAAACGGTTTCAGACTGCGGCTGCACGCCACCGACTGAGCAGAACACCGCAATCACACCATCGAGGACACGCATGGAGCGTTCCACCTCGATCGTGAAATCCACGTGGCCCGGCGTGTCAATGATGTTGATCTTGTGATCTTTCCAACTGGTGCTGATGGCGGCGGCGGTAATCGTGATTCCGCGCTCGCGCTCTTGCTCCATCCAGTCAGTGACGGCGGTTCCTTCGTGAACCTCGCCCATCTTATGAACCACACCCGAGTAGTACAAAATCCGCTCGGTCGTGGTTGTTTTGCCCGCATCAATGTGGGCTGCAATCCCAATATTTCGCACTCGTTCGAGCGGAATCGTTCTGGCCACCGTAACCTCCTTAGACTCCTGCCGCAGATACCATGTTACATCTTCGTCAAATACTAAAAGAAAAGGCATCTAAACGCTTGAACAAACCAAACCTCCTGAATGGCCTGATTGGACTAGGTGCACTAGACCCAGGATTGGGAGGCTGCATGGATTGTCTTCAGGGTTGAGAACTGCCGAATGCTTTTGCGAGGACTAGGATGCGATCGATTAATTTGAAACTGGGGTAAGCGGGGTCAAAAAATACACACTTTCTGAACCCGCAACAGGATCAAGACTAGTAGCGATAGTGGGCGAAAGCCTTGTTGGCTTCGGCCATCCGGTGCGTTTCTTCGCGCTTACGAATGGCGCTGCCCGTTTCGTTGGCGGCATCCATCACTTCGTTGGCGAAGCGGCTGACCATGCTGCGACCACCCCGTTGGCGGGCAAATTGAATCAACCAGCGCAGGGCGAGGGCAATACCGCGATCGGTGCGGACTTCCATCGGTACTTGGTAGGTTGCACCACCGACCCGGCGGGCTTTCACCTCAACCAGGGGGGTTGCGTTTTTGACAGCTCGCTCGAACACATCGAGGGGTTCTGAGCCAGTCCGCTCTTCAATCAGCTTGAATGCGTCATACACAATGCGGGAGGCAACGGATTTCTTGCCTTCCTTCATGATGCGACGGACGGTCATGCTAACCAAACGGCTGTTGTAGACCGGATCGGGAGGAACGGGGCGTTTGTTGGCGGTTGTACGACGAGACATATAGCAATTAAGTCGCGATCGAAAAGTGAACGGGCAAACTAGGGTGCGGCTTTGAGGGCGATCGAACTTGGGGCGCTCAGGGTCGTTGGTACTGAATCAATTCGTACTGAGCTGAATTGACGCAGTAGTCAGCGACCCCAAAGCGGTTTCCAGCTTTTTGGCAGAGCGATCCAAGAACGATTGACCTGCTTAGGTATTGACTCATCCAACGATGACGGTTGGATTAAGGAACCGCTATTACTTCTGGGGCTTCGGACGTTTCGCGCCGTATTTGGAGCGTCCTTGCTTACGATCTTTAACGCCGGCAGTGTCTAGGGTTCCGCGAATGATGTGATAACGCACACCGGGCAGGTCTTTCACCCGGCCGCCACGGATCATGACCACTGAGTGTTCTTGCAGGTTATGCCCGATGCCCGGAATGTAGGCAGTGACTTCAAAGCCGGAAGTTAGGCGAACGCGTGCCACCTTCCGCAAGGCGGAGTTCGGCTTTTTGGGCGTGGTGGTGTAAACGCGCGTGCAAACGCCGCGGCGCTGAGGACAGCTCTTGAGCGCGGGCGATTTGGTTTTGGTCTTGGCGTTGGCGCGCTCAGAGCGGATGAGTTGCTGAATCGTGGGCATGGGCTTACTGCACCGGCAGATTCTAGATATTCGTTTGGGTCTTAAAATGTCACGGTCTATAACTATACGGATGCCCTGTCACCTTTGTCAATCAAGCGTAGTTTGGATCACAAACAGGGATTGGGCTGAGATCGGGCCGATCGAGGAGTGACTGGCAGGATCGGCTGGAATACAAGGGCTGATGGATGGGGCTAGGGGGCTGGCTCGATCGGGTCGAAGGAGTGGCCACAACTGCAACTATTCCGAGCATGAGGATTCTGGAATCGGAAGTTGCCGCCGACCAAATCTTCGGAGTAATCGATATTGAGACCGGCCAGATAGGGCACATCTTGAGTACGAACGATCGCTTGCCAACCATCACCCTGCATGACTTGTTCGTCCCGTGCGATCGGCTGATCCGCTGCCTGGAATCTCAGCGCATAGGTCAGCGATCGACAGCCGCCCGATCGCACATCCAACCGAAAAATTCCGTGGGTCAGCCCCCATTGTTGGGCAAGGCGATGAACCTCAGTTTGAGCAGCGCTGGACAGAACAATCATGGATGCTTTGAAATGCTTAGAAGATGAAATGTTTAGCAAACAAAACCTGAAAAAGTCACCGTGACCCCAAGATCACCTGATAGCAACCCATCGCAATGGAAACTAATCCAATCAAATTAATCCAATCGATGGATTGCACAGATGGGTAGGGAAAACGATGGGGGATCCGCTCGGAAACGGGCAACGAACCGCAGCCATCGCCGTCAGCGATCCCAAGACCTGCTGTGGTGCCCGAGTCAGATCCCCCGCAAGACCAGCTCCCCTAACCGACGGACGCTAGGTCATGATTTAGCGGCTGGCGTGCGGGAGTAATCGTCCTGAAAGCGAACGATGTCATCCTCGCCCAAATATTCCCCATTTTGGACTTCGATCAGCACCAAGGGAATCGTCCCAGGATTTTCCAACCGATGGGATGTGCATTGCGGCACATAGGTCGATTGGTTGGGAGTCAGCATGATTTCGTTGTCGCCACAGGTCACGCGCGCTGTTCCCGAAACCACAATCCAATGTTCGCTGCGGTGATGGTGCATTTGCAAGCTCAGGCGGTGTCCTGGGCCGACTTCGATGCGTTTAATCTTGTAGCCGCGGCCCTCCTCCAGGACGGTAAATGACCCCCAAGGGCGTGCTTCCGTTTTGTTGGAGCTGAGGCCGTTCGTTGCAAGGGCTGCGACGTTGACGACTTCAGGGGCATTCACGGTTTCTGTGGGTTGTGCTTTGGTTGAGGCCACCGTAGTCTCCTTCGCTTCGTTCAGGTTCGTGTTGAGATGCGGCGCGATCGGGCGATCGAGTTCCTATCAACGTGGCCAGGGACTGCGCCTATATCCCTTAGCACTAGGTTTTCTCATCGATGCAGATCAATTCCAGACTTAGCTCAGCGATGCCCTTCTTGGGGCGGGTCATGAATGGGAAATCATCCGGTCATTAAATCTCGGTCATTAATTTCGGTCATTACACCGACCCCGTTATGGCTGTCATGAAATTCCAAACCTCTCGATCGGTTGAATTTCAGTCTGCTCAACGGTCTGTGCTTGAACCCTGAAGACAAGTCAGATGGCGGATCGCGCTTGCTATTGAGTATAGGCTACGAACTTAGCCGCTGAAATTGACTACGATCACCTCGTCATCTCGCTCCCCGCGCCAGCGCCGTCAGAAATTTGGTCGTGACCCAGATGGGATTCAGTCATGCGATCGGCCAACAATCCCCACCCATCGGGCAATAAACCCCAGAGACCGGCAACCGATTCGATCCGATTGGGATTCCGATTGGGATTCTGATTGGGATTTTGATTGGGATTTTGATGCGGATTTTGATGCGGATTTGGTCGCGCCCATCCTATTCGCAGTGACCTGTGACGCATCGGTGATACTCTGATACTTGGCAAAAATACCGAATGAAGGCGCACAAGCATCCCTTCAGTGCGGTTCGCCCCGTTAACACCGAGTTTGAAAAAACGCTCGCACCCCATCAGCGATCGCCCGGTGAACCCCACCTCGACAGCGCGATCGCTCCCTTCGCGAGCAAGCCAACCCAGATCATTGAAGCGTTAAACTCACAGGCTCGAGCATGGTCACCACCACTGAAAAAACCAACGTCGGTTACATCACGCAAATCATCGGCCCCGTGATCGACGTGAAGTTCCCCGGCGGTAAATTGCCCCGCATTTACAACGCGCTGAAAGTCCAGGGAACCAACCGCGCAGGCCAAGAAGTTTCCGTGACCTGCGAAGTGCAACAACTGCTCGGCGACCAGCAAGTGCGTGCCGTTTCCATGAGCACCACCGATGGTCTCGTGCGTGGCATGGAAGTCGAAGACACCGGCGCTCCGATCAGCGTTCCCGTGGGTAAAGCCACGCTCGGCCGTATCTTCAACGTCTTGGGCGAACCCGTTGACAACCGTGGCCCCGTTGGAGCCTCCGAGTTTTCACCGATTCACCGGGCAGCACCCAAGCTGACCGACCTGGAAACCAAACCCTCCGTGTTTGAAACTGGGATCAAGGTCGTTGACCTGCTGACCCCCTACCGTCGCGGCGGCAAAATCGGTCTGTTCGGTGGTGCCGGTGTGGGCAAAACCGTGATCATGATGGAGTTGATCAACAACATCGCGACCCAGCACGGTGGCGTGTCGGTGTTTGCCGGCGTGGGCGAGCGCACCCGCGAAGGGAACGACCTTTACAACGAAATGATCGAGTCGGGCGTAATCAACAAGGACAATCTGAACGAGTCCAAGATTGCCCTAGTTTACGGTCAAATGAACGAGCCGCCGGGAGCACGGATGCGTGTGGGCCTGTCGGGTCTGACGATGGCGGAATACTTCCGTGACGTGAACAAGCAAGACGTACTGCTGTTCGTAGACAACATCTTCCGCTTTGTGCAAGCCGGTTCCGAAGTGTCGGCGCTACTGGGTCGGATGCCCTCGGCTGTGGGTTATCAGCCCACCCTGGGTACGGATGTGGGCGATCTGCAAGAGCGGATTACCTCGACCCACGAAGGTTCGATTACGTCGATCCAAGCGGTGTACGTGCCTGCGGATGACTTGACCGACCCCGCTCCGGCAACGACCTTTGCCCACTTGGATGGAACGACGGTGTTGTCGCGGGGCTTGGCCTCGAAGGGGATTTACCCGGCTGTGGATCCGCTGGGTTCGACTTCGACGATGTTGCAACCCGCGATCGTGGGTCGCGACCACTACGACACAGCGCGGGCAGTCCAATCGACGCTGCAACGCTACAAGGAACTGCAAGACATCATTGCAATTCTGGGTCTGGATGAATTGTCGGAAGAAGACCGCCTGACGGTGGCCCGTGCCCGGAAGCTGGAGCGCTTCCTGTCGCAGCCGTTCTTTGTGGCTGAAGTGTTTACGGGTTCGCCTGGTAAGTACGTGAGCCTGGAAGATACGATCAAGGGCTTCAAGATGATCCTGTCCGGCGAGCTGGATAAGTATCCGGAGCAAGCCTTCTACCTGGTTGGCAACATTGACGAAGCGATCGCCAAGGGTGAAAAGCTGCTCAACAGCTAAGACCTGAGTCGAGAAGACTGCAAGGGACTGGGTTCACCAGTCCTTTGCATGTCTAGTGTTGTTTGCTGTTGTGGTGTTGTGATTGCTCTCGATCGAGCGAAAAGGTTATGAGCTTAGTAGTTCGTGTCATTTCCCCAGACAAAACCGTTTGGGATAACAAGGCAGAGGAAGTGATTCTGCCGAGTACCACGGGGCAGGTCGGTATTCTGCCGGGCCACGCACCCTTGCTGACAGCGCTGGATACGGGCGTGATGCGGGTTCGTGTGAACAAAGATTGGTTGCCGATCGCCCTGATGGGTGGCTTTGCAGAAATCGAAGACAACGAAGTCACCGTGTTGGTCAACGGTGCAGAGCGTGGCGACGCGATCGATCGTGCGGCGGCTCAGGCTGAGTATGCTGATGCGACCTCGCGCGTGGCCGAAGCCGACAGCTCCCAGGACAAGATCAAAGCCACCCAGGCCATGAAGCGTGCCCGCGCTCGTGTCCAAGCATCCGGTGGTACGGTCTAGGTTTTAGACGATCCATCAAACGAGCCATCCAAGTTTGAGTTACAACCCAAAAAGCGAGGTGTCTGTTATCCAATAACACCTCGCTTTTTAATGGCTGTCCGTTCTGTCCGTTCGATTGGACGGCCTGGATTTGTGCTGGCTGGGTGTGAACCGGCTGTTGCGATGGTCGCCAGGTTTGATGACCGCAATCCCCTAGCCGCCTCTAGAAGGAGGCATCGCTAGAAGATGAGGGGCAAGACCAATTAGCGCTTGGCTCGTTGCTGAAATTCAACAGGATGAGGATTTGAGCGCTGGGCACACTGGTAGGCGCTTGAGTGGGTATTGGAGTATTTAATGAGTGCCTGCCCCTTCCCGTCTCCCAGGAGAACCGATCGGTTTACGGGGGCGAAAGGTGTTGGGGACGGCTTGAATTGGCTCCTGGGCGTGGGCGATCGGCGATCGGGCGGGTGATGAACTCGGTGGTGCGGGGGCGGCGATCGGGAGTGCAGTTTCTAACGCAAACACCCCCAACTCATCGCAGTCTTGGGGATCGAAGGGGAGTCGATCGGCCGCATCCGTGGGTTCCTGGAACACACTGGGTAAACTGGGAGGCCGCTCAACCGTCGAGCCATTAGGTCGCCATATTTGCCAAAAGGCCGCTAAACGGGCCAACGTTTTGCGGATAGTCATAGCCATTGAGGTATTCACGAGATGCCTCCCGATGTAGATAGACGAATCGCACACGAACACTGCGAGAAGACCGCTAAAGCACGCTAGCCAATCCCGAGCAATCTGACGGTAGGCGACGCTTCAGGATCCAATCAAGATTTAATCAGGATCCCAAAGATTGAACCAGCCTGCTAGCAAGAGACGGGGTCTTCCGCAAGCGGGTGCGCACTGCGGCGAAACTTGGCTGATACTCAAAAGAGGCGATCTTCCTGGTTAGGTCGCAGCCCTCTTTATTTCCTATGCTATGCAAACTCTAGGTTTATTTCGAAAAATTGGCCGGGTGATTGGCCGATCGCTGCTGCGATATTGTGCCATTGGGGTAATTGGGATCCTGGCTTGGGTGGCGGCTCCCCACCTGGATGCTACGGCGCTGACCAATATCAAACTGTTCGATCTTAACTATCGTGAATGCCCGGCGGATGTTGGGGCCGGCGCTGTCACGAGTGGTGGAGCGACCCTGCCCGCGAAGTGTTTTATTGTCTATGGCAAGGCGAATAATGCGACGGGCAAGTCTGTTTTTGATGCGGACATTTTTGGCCGCATTTACGATGCAACGGATAACTCGATCATGGAAAATCGGACGCGCCTAGGGGCGATCGAGGAAATTCCACCGGGGATCAGTGAGTTTGAGTTTCGGATTTCGGTGCCCACCAGCCAACCGGAACCGTTACAACTCAAGCAGTTTAAGGCGGCTGGCTTCACGGCCCGGGTGCGGCGCTAGGGCGGTGGCGGGTCGGTACGGTGGGCAATCAATTGGGAATTGCTTTGGTAACGGGGCAAGTCTGGCCATGGCCAGGTATCGAGGATTGGTCGATCGCCCCCGTATCTGCCCTCGCGTCCCCAGCGGTCAAACAACCGTTCGATGCAGAGGCTACGACTAATTGGCCGCAACCGATCGGGCCCGGTAAACCGCCTGGACGTTATACCAATTCAAGAAAATGCGCGCCACTTCTAGGGCCAACTGGGGCTGACCGCGATCGATCAGCCACTGCAACAGAGGGCGCAGGGTTCGCTCGTTCAGCAACCCGCCAACCGACAGCAGGCCCCAAAGCGCCACATGGAGCCAGGTCATTTGAATCATCAACCGCACATTCCAAGTGGGGTGCTTGCGGTAGAACTCGATGCCCATGCGGCCGCGTTCGATTTCGCGCCGAATTAGTCCCGGAACCTCATCCAAACTAAAGGGCGGATGCCAGTGATAGCCGACGGCGGCCGGACAGGGAACCAGTCGCACGCCCAGGTGCTTGAGCCGCACGCCCAATTCCAAATCTTCCCAGCCGTAGAGCGTAAATCGCTCGTCAAAGGCCCCCGCCCGATCGAGCCAATGCTTGGCGATCGCCACATTGCCCGTCGCGAAAAAGGCCCGCGATAGGTCGGTGATTTTGAAGGGTTCCGTCGTGGGCTGCTCAAAGTTACAGGTGTTCACAACCCGGCCGTAGGTGAAGCAAGCATCGCTGCCCGATCGCTGGATGGCATCCGTCAGGGTCTGCGCATGGCAGTCCAAAAAGTCGTCTAACACGACCAAATCACTGTCAATGAAGACGACCGTATCGCCTTGGGCATGGGTGAGACCCAGGTTGCGGGCGGCGGCGGGCCCGCGATGATTTTGTTCGATCGTCCGCACATGGGCCAGGCGATCGCCCGTCGCCGCCAACCAAGCCAACGTGCCATCGGTCGAGCCATCATCCACCACCACAATTTCGTAGCCCTCGATCGGACTCGTGCTGCTCCAGCGCTGGTTTTCCATGGCGAGCAAGCACTTCTGCAAAATCGGCAGTCGGTTGTAGGTTGGGATAATGACACTAATAAACACGGGCTTCGCACACCTCAAAGAGTCCCCTTGATTGTAGGGGGTGACTAGCGGGCATGACCTGAGGCTCCGGCATTCCCTGGATCGAGCGCTGCCCGATCGGCACTCGGATTACCCGAGCGTTCCCATGAATGGTCAGCCGAATGGCCAAGCCCCCCTGATGCCGCGACCTCGTATCTAGCGATTGCCCAAGGATTCCATCATCCGCCACCAGCGACAGAGGGGCCAGGAAATGACCGGCGACCACAGACTGCTCAAAATCGCTGAACACAACGTGACTTGCTGGTGCAAGGCCCACACATCCGCCGCATTGCGACCATAGACATAGGCAAACTGGGCCGCCATGGTGGTTTCAGACACGGCCACAAGGGCAAAGGTCGTCAGGGCAATCATGACCCAAGCGGTCTCGCCCGATCGCCGGTGAATCCGCGCCGCCAATAGGCCAACCAGTGCCAAGCCCCAAGCATGACTCGGCAGCAACTCGGTCATACCATCCTGAAGCAGGCCCGCAATTACGCCACCAAACATGGCAGTCCACCAAGGACGACTGACGCTCCAGCTCACGACCCAAATCAAGGGCCAATCGACTCCAACCCCCAGTAGCTCTAGCCCCGGCAGTCGCAGAGGGGTGAGGGCGGTGCAGAGCAGCAGCGAGCCGGCTGACACAACAATATTGATCGCCACTTGGACGAGGACGGGGTAGCGATCGAGGATGTCGCGCAGTTGGGGGTTGCGGTTTAGTCCGTTCAAGGGTGGGGCGGCAGCAGCGCCGATCGAGCAATGTGGTGCAAATTGTGCGATTACCTGCGGTCGTCCTAGGACTGGCGATCGTCCTCAGCCTCGTGGAAGGACTGCTGGAGGATCGATCCAATCAAACCGGTTCCGGACTTTCCCCGCACCGTCCGTCGTCCTAGCGAGGAGCGGGCAATTCCGGTGAACTGGGTGGAGTTGCCGTTGCTCCCGGGGGTGTCCCAGGCGCGGGAGTGCGCCCTTGAGGACTGGGTTGGGGCGTGGCCTGAGGACGACTTCCCGATGGAGAGAGCGCACCAGAGGACGCTTCGGGGGGAGGCAACGGATCTTGGAACTGGCGAAACAGCTCAGGATCATGCGGCAACACAGTGACCCACTCGAGCGTGCTCAAGGGGGCCGAAAGCTCAATGGTGGCTTCGGGGGCGAGGGACTGTTTGGTATCAATCGCCACGACCCGCCCGATCGGCAGTCCCGCCGGGAAAAACTGGCTGTAGGCCGATGTGACGATCGCATCACCCGGCTTCACATCCGGCAGCTTGTCAAAAAACTCGACGGTGGCCGTGCGATCGCTCTTGCCTCGCAAGTAACCCATATAGCGCGATCGGGCCACCGAAACGCCAATCCGGCTCCCGGGATCACTCACCAGCAACACACGACTGGTGTGGGACGTGACCACCGTGACGCGGCCAACCACCCCACCGGGGGCCATCACGATCGACCCTTGTTGGATGCCATCGGCGGTTCCCCGCCCCAACGTAATCTGCTGCCACCAGCGATCGGCGCTACGACCAATGACCGGCGCAACAATCCCCTCCACCGGCAGAGTCTTGCGATAGTTCAGCAATCTTTGTAGTTGTGAATTGCGGCTTTCTAGCTCTTCTAGCCGTTGCTGCAATTCTCGAACTCGAGCATCGGCCAAATCATTCTGGGAAGGAGCGCCTAGATGCAAGGGGAGAGTCAGCGCACGATAGGCTTCCATCAAAAAGCCCGCTTGCCCTTGGCGTACCCCTAACGCTAGACCTAGCGCGGCGATCGATAAAACCGCCCGTAGCCAGTTGCGCCCCCACCATCGGCGAACGTCATACACGACCATCGCTCCGTTCTAGAAATTGAGTGTCGCAGTTGCTCACGGTGTCGCGGTTTTTTACTAGGGTGGCTGAGGTAGATGGCCCTTGACTCACCGGCTTACAAAGACTGGACATCCCAGCTTTGCTGCATTCACCGAAGAAGCATCCCCACGGCCTGCGAGCAATGGGGATGATGGCTAAGGACTACAGGTTACGCGAGCTACCGCTAAAGACCCGTTCCAGTTGTTTGAAGTTTTCCAGCACCCGTCCGGTTCCCAACACCACGCAACTGAGCGGATCGGGAGCCACATGAACGACTATGCCGGTTTCGTGGCTGATCAAGGTATCAAGCCCCTTCAGCAGCGCCCCACCACCGGCCAGCATGATGCCACGATCGATAATGTCCGAGGCCAGTTCTGGCGGTGTCCGTTCCAGCGTTCGCTTCACGGCCTCGACAATCACGGACAGCGGCTCAGACATGCTTTCGCGCACTTCGCCCTGTTTGACTGCAACAGTGCAAGGTAGCCCCGAGAGCAAATGCAGCCCGCGCACTTCCATCACAATGTCATCTTCGCTGCTGGGGTAGGCAGAACCGATGTGGATTTTGACTTCCTCAGCGGTTCGTTCTCCGATCACCAGGTTATGGACTTTTTTCATGTACTGAGTGATCGACTCACTCAGCTCATCGCCAGCCACACGGACAGATTCACTCAGCACCGTGCCTTGCAAACTGAGGACGGCCACCTCGGTGGTGCCACCGCCAATGTCCACAATCATGTTGCCGGTGGGTTCGGCAACGGGAAGACCCGCTCCGATCGCAGCGGCCACAGGCTCATCAATCAAGTAAACATCCCGGGCCCCAGCCTGGTGAGCAGCTTCCATGACGGCCCGGCGCTCAACGCCAGTGACTCCGCTAGGAATGCCGATCACAATGCGCGGCGGCACGAGGGTTTTGCCTTCGTTGACGCGACGAATGAAGTGCTTGAGCATCAACTCGGCCGTGTCGAAGTCGGCAATGACCCCATCCCGAAGGGGACGCAGGGCCACAACATTGCCGGGGGTTCGACCCAACATTTTTTTGGCATCTTCGCCAACGGCTAGGGGGACTCGCTTGTCTTGGTCGATCGCCACGACGGACGGTTCCTGGAGCACGATGCCCTTACCGGACACGTACACTAGGGTATTTGCCGTCCCGAGGTCGATTCCCATATCTCGAGACAAGGAGAATCGGTTAAAGAAACCCACGTTTTAAGCCCCCACAAGGTCAGGAACTGAGATTGCTCCACCAGAAGTAACTGTGTCTGCGACAGTCGAGGTGGATTCTATTACGTTTTGTACCACCCGTCTAGTCAGGGACAAGATTGGTGTGATTGCAGGACTGAAGCGCCTGACGTGACTGAAACGATGAGTGTAACTGGGATTGGCTTGCATGGTGTGTGGAAGAGGCGATCAAAATTGAAGAGGGGTGAACCCTGGCTTCGGTGATCCTGGGCGGTGATTCTGGGCGGCTGGTGCAATGCGTCTGTGGCATGACTAATGACGTTCGGGACGTTGATCCCGTCGGAATTTTAGGCATGATCGACGGTTTTGGTTAGGCCGTTCAGGATCAACCATGCATTCGGTGCATTCAATTTGATTCCGAGGAGTCTGATTATCCTGAGCGCTGATTGAGCGATCGGGGCAAGGCCGGGGATGGGTTTGAGGTCGGCGGCTTGCTGCCTTTTAGGATTGTTCAGGGTAGTCCTGGGGATATCCTGACGAAATTTTGGAATTGGGCGGCTTTGGGGGGTGTGCAGGGGCACTCATGGGCGATCGGGATGGGGGCGTAGCGATAATGATGCCTGGGGTTGAGTGCTGCTTTAGACAACAGTGCTGTTTCTCGGCCCGATGTAAGCATCGGGTAGTAATAGCATGGCATCTCCGAAGGAATAAAAACGATATCGATCGGGATAGGGCGTGGCGGGTGCGTCGAGGGCGGCTTGGTAGAGATCGAGCAGGCGCGATCGCCCAACGAAGGCCCCGACCAACATCATCAGGCTCGATCGGGGCAGGTGAAAGTTGGTGATCATCCCATCAACCACTTGCCAGCGATAGCCGGGATAAATGAAAAGGTCTGTTTTGCCACAGAAGGGTTCGATCTGACCGTTGCGGGCGGCGGATTCGAGGGTACGCACGGCGGTGGTACCGACAGCAAAGACCCGGCCACCGTTGGCACGAGTGGTGCGAATTTTGTCCACAACGTCTGCGGAGACCATCGCCCACTCTTCATGCATCTTGTGGGTGGTGATGTCGGCGGCGGCCACGGGGCGAAAGGTGCCAACGCCCACGTGCAGGGTGACGAAGGCGCGTCCAATGCCGGCGGCGCTGAGGCGATCGAGCAGTTCGGGGGTGAAGTGCAGCCCAGCGGTGGGGGCGGCGGCGGAACCGGGATCGCGGGCATAGACCGTTTGGTAGCGATCGGGCGGGGCCTGGGAATCGGTGATGTAGGGCGGCAGGGGCATTTCGCCCCACTGATCCAAAATTTCTAGCAAAGACTGGATGCCAGGGGGGAGCTGAAACCGCAGTAACCGCCCGCCGGTGGCGCGATCGACGGCGATCACTTCGGCGCTGAGGCCCTGTTCCTGGGAGGGATCGATCGCGCCCGTTGCGCCATGGGCCGGCGTAAAGGCGATCGTCGTCCCCACCAGCAACCGCTTGCCAGGGCGCACGAGGGCCAGCCAAGTGTCGGGCGATCGGGCTTCGAGCAACAGCACTTCCACCGCCGCCCCGCTGGGTTTGTGACCATGCAACCGGGCGGGAATGACCGATGAATCATTCATCACCAACAAGTCACCCGGCCGCAGGAATTCCGGCAGGTCGCGAAATTGTCGATGCAAAACGTCGTGCGCCGACGGCACGACTAGGAGTCGCGAATGATCGCGCGGATCCTGGGGATTTTGGGCAATTCGATCACTGGGGAGTTCGTAGTGATAGCCATCGAGTGATCGATCGAGGTCGTTGAAATATCCCATAAATAGGGAACAGTCACGTTTTGTAAGAATCGCTTAAGATTTTAAGTCAAGAAACGTAAATCTTGAGAGAATATTAAGCATACCGATCGCTTGGAGATCCAAGCTCAGGCTATGGAATACCTCTACCGCTTTGCCAACGCCAGTCTAACGCTCCGTGCGATCGAGCGCGTCAGCACCGCTTGGCGTTCATCCCTGCAATTCGTCACCGTCCTTCACCAGATTGATGGTTGGATTTTGCGCATCAAGTTGTTTTCACCCCTGATGTCCAAGTCTAATCTTGACTTACAAGCATTGTTGTTGGAATTAGGATCCCCTTACCTCCCCTCACCGCAGCTCAAGGTAGTGCTTTGGAGTTTGGAATTAGGTCAATCACCGATTTCCGTGATGGAACGCCACCAAGTGGCTGTCATTTCCCATGGCCGTCCTGACAAGGAGGAAGTTGAAGAATTTTGCAAGCAATTTATTGCTGGTTTGGGATATTGCCCCGCGACGTTATCCTAAGATATTGATCCGATCACCGATTGTTGGTTGTTGTGGGTTGATCCTTGATTTTTGGCGATGGTTTTCCATGGTTTCACTGACTTGATCATTTTTGTCGCTTCATTTCAATCAAGTCTTGACGGAAAATAATTTTGAATTTTTAGAGAATTGATCGACGAGATCAAAGCTTACATTTAGTCGGCAGCTTTTTCTGGAAAATCAAAGTCAAAAGCTGTTTATTAAAAATGATGGACGAGTATTTTCTGGAAAGTAACTGGTAGATTTCTGATTGAAACCAAATACAACAAACTAGCTGTTTTAGTTGTCTTGCAATCGAGTTCTTTTGAAGCACGATCGACTAATTTTCCAAGGACAAAACCGGGAAAACCGGAGAGAACACCGGGGCATTACGGCAATCCAAGAGGCTGGCTGAATTCTGACTGAATTGCCGAATGACTGAATTACCGCATGGCTGAAATCGCGGCTGATGCATTGGCCGGAGCTGCACGATCGGGCGTGGCCAGTAGACTAAAGGGTGGAAGCCTTAGAAATCGGGGCGATCGGGCCCGATCGGGCTATCCGCAACCACCACTCGATTCGACTGTGACCGCGACTATGCAAAGCCTCGAAGCCAAGCCCCAGAATGCATCTGAGTTTTATGACCGTGCCGATTGGCAGCGGGGCTACGAATCCCAACCCGGCGAATTTGACGCTTGGATTGATGACATTGAGGGCGAAATTCCCGCCAATTTGACGGGGACGCTGTTTCGCAATGGCCCTGGGCTGTTGGATATTGCGGGCGAGCCGATCGGGCATCCCTTTGATGGCGATGGGATGGTATGCCGGGTGGCGTTTCAGGACGGCCGCGCCCATTTCCGCAATCGGTTTGTGCGCACCGAGGGCTACTTAGCCGAACAGGCGGCGGGCAAAATTCTCTATCGCGGGGTGTTTGGCACGCAGAAGGCTGGCGGTTGGCTGGCGAATTGTTTGGATCTGAAGCTTAAAAATATTGCGAATACCCATGTGATGTATTGGGCCGATCGCCTGTGGGCCCTGTGGGAAGCGGCGGAACCCCACCGGCTGGATCCGCACAGCTTGGAAACGATCGGGCTGGATTCGATCGATGGTTTGCTGAAACCGGGCGATGCCTTTGCGGCCCACGCGCGGATCGATCCCGGAACGGCGGGCGACGCGATCGGGGCGGGGCGCTGGACAACGGCGGCGACCAGTGCGGGCGATCGGCGCTTTGTGAACTTCGCCATCAAGCCGGGCCTCTCGACCAACATCACCATCTATGAACTAGACGAAGCGGGCAAACTGGTGAGTCGCCAAACCCGCAGCGTTCCGGGGTTCGCCTTTTTGCACGACTTTGCGATCACGCCCAATTGGTGCATCTTTTTCCAAAATCCCGTCAGTTTCAATCCCTTGCCCTTCGTCTTCGGGTTCAAGGGCGCTGGGCAGTCGATCGAGTTTGATCCCAAGCAGCCGACGCGGGCTTTGCTGATTCCGCGCGATCCCAGCCGATCGATGCGCGTGCTCGAAATGCCGGCCTGTTTTGTGTTCCACCACGGCAACGCCTTCGAGAGTGCCGACGGCCAGCAGATCACGATCGACTCCGTTTGCTATGACTCATTCCCCACCTTGGAGCCGGGTGTGGATTTCCGGTCGATCGACTTTGGCAGCTTGCCAGCGGGCCAACTGTGGCGCTTTGACCTAAACCTGGCCACGGAGCAAGTGGCCTCACGGTGCATCGAGTCGCGCTGTTGCGAGTTTCCCAGCCTGCACCCCAATGCCGTCGGCCGCGACCATCGCTATCTCTACATTGGGGCGGCGCGCGCTCCCGAGGGCAATGCGCCGTTGCAGGCGGTGCTGAAACTGGATGTGCAAACGGGCGATCGCACCCTCTTTGATCTGGGGGCCAAGGGCTTTGGCGGCGAACCGCTGTTTGTGCCCGACCCGACCGGCACTCGGGAAGATGACGGCTGGGTGTTGTTACTGGCCTACAATGCCGAGCGCCATGCGTCGGATCTGATAATCCTGGCAGCGGCGGATTTGTCCCTCGTGGCGCGGCTGAAGCTAAAGCAACATATCCCCTACGGCTTGCATGGCAGTTTTGTGCCGCAGGTGTTTGGGCCCAGCGCCTAGGCCCAGCGGGCGATCGCGCCAGTCCGAAGCATCGGTTTGAGCATCACAGAACGGGGCGAGCAATCCCCGATCGCCCCCCGATCGCCCCTACACGGGATGCACAGGTTTTGCGATACCCTAGAGGTCGGCTATTTTGCTCGCTAAAGGTTGTTTTATTGGGTCGGCACGGAGCGCCCGATCGCCCCAGTCCCCCACCCACAACCGCGCAATCGCCAAGAACTGAGAGAAGCACCAAGAGAAAGCACTGCAATCATGGCTTACCAACTTCCTGAACTGCCCTACGATTACACCGCGCTGGAACCCTACATCAGCAAAAACACCCTGGAGTTCCACCACGACAAGCACCACGCGGCCTACGTCACCAACTACAACAAGGCAGTTGAAGGAACTGAACTGGATGCCCTCGCGATCGAAGATGCGATCAAAGCTACGGCGGGCGACGCATCCAAGGCCGGCATCTTCAACAACGCTGCCCAAGCCTGGAACCACAGCTTCTACTGGAACTGCATCAAGCCCAACGGCGGCGGCCAACCGACCGGCGCACTGCTCGACAAAATCGTGGCAGACTTCGGCAGCTTTGATGAGTTCGTCACCCAATTCAAAACCGCTGGCGCAACCCAGTTCGGTAGCGGCTGGGCTTGGTTGGTGCTCGACAACGGCACGCTGAAAGTAACCAAGACCGGCAACGCCGAAAATCCGATGACCGCCGGCCAAACGCCGTTGCTGACCATGGATGTGTGGGAACACGCCTACTACCTGGATTACCAAAACCGCCGTCCCGACTACATTGGTGATTTTGTCACCAAGTTGATCAACTGGGACTTCGTGGCGGAAAACTTCGCCAAGGCCTAGGAACCGTCATCCAATTCCCAAGACTCTGATTCTCGGGTTGCCGGATCGTGAGGAGCAAGGGGCTTAAGCCCTTTGTCTGGGGCGGTTGGACTGGAAAAGCCAGCCTTTGTAACCCCCATTGATCGCACCAGTGCCATACTCCCAAACCCTGGGTTGGTAAAGCATCCTGGCTCCATCAACGGGAGGATTCGATCGCCTGCCTTGGGACTTTGAATCGATTTTGAAGCCGTAGCGCCTGCTCGATGCATTTCGGGTGGGCGCTCTCAATTTGTGCGGTTGGTGCGTCGAAGTCGATCGCCGATGGGGCAAAAACGGGCAAAAAAAACGTCCCTTACCGGGAATGGCTTGGGACGCGTCGCTGAATTGTCGCATTTAACATATCAGACGTTACCAGACCTCGAGATGATTCGCTGCGTTCCCCAAAACTTCCGAAAACTTGTTGAAGATTCAAAATTTGCCCGATCGCGCTGTTCGAGTTTCCGATGATTGGTCAATGAGTGACTGAGTATAATTACTGCTGATTAATCATTCCAGCGGGTTCCGATCGCCACGCACAGGCTGAAGTCGGCATCGGCTAAATTTGTGCCGCGAAAATCGGCCCGACACAGATTCGCCCCTCGAAAATTTGCGCCGCGCAGGTCGGCTCCGCTGAGGTTGGCATCGCTGAGGTTGGCCCAGGAAAAATCCGCCTCGATCAGGCTGGCTCCGATCAAGGTTGCTTCGGTGAGGTGGGCGTTGGCCCAGTGCGATCGATCGGCCCGCAGTTCCCGCGCTCGCAGCCGGTGGGCTTGCAGTTGGATAAATTCCGCGCCGATCGCCTGGGATCGATCGAGCACCGCGTCATGGAGCAGGGTTCCTTGGGCGCGCGCGTGATGCCAGGTCGATCGGGCAAATTGGCCACCGCTGGCGTTGGCCCCGCGCAAGTCCGCATCGGTGAAGCTGGCCCCGGCTCCGCTGACCTCACGCAAGTCCGCGTGGCGCAGATCGGCCCCATGGAAATCGGCGGCGGCCACGGTGCCCTGATGCAATCGTGCGCCGGTCAGGATCGCCGCCACGGCCCGCAACCCGAGGCCCTGGATCCGTTGCAAATTGGCTTCGCGGAGAGTTGCCCGATCGAGCCGCGCCCCTTGCAGTCCGGCGCGTTCCAAATGCCAGCCGGCCAAATTCCAGTCGCTCAGATCGGCCCCGGCCAAGTCCGCCGGCCGATCGCCCTGTTGCGCGCGCCAGTCGTCCCATTGCCGGGCCGATCGGGCCAAATACATCAAGTCCACCGCGTCTGCCACGATCGCCTGCTACTCCTTACGGGCCAACAGCACCGGACTGCGGCCGTCATTACCATCATCGCGATCGCGCCCCGACACGTGCCGAATCGCATCCTCCACCGCCGTCACCGCCGCTAAAATGTCGCGCTCCTCACCACCCAAATACATCCGCCCAAAACTGCCCACCGCCGTGATGTGCAAGATATTGATCAACGCGGCCTTCTCGGCTTCGTTGGCCGCCAAGGCCGCATAGGCCGCCGGTTCCACCTCAAACACGTAGAGCGTTTGCCCCGCCAGCAGCATATTCCCGCGACTGGTGCGGTTAATCAGTTGGGCCTGGTGCGGGTCAATGTTACGGATGATTTGGCTAGAAATAATGCGCGGCTTCAGGCGATCATTCTCCCGCACCCCCAGGGCATCCAAAATCGCCCGCCCCGCCGTCAGGGTTTCGCCCTGGCGACTGGAGTGAATTTCCAGCAGCCCGTAGAGCCGTTCCACAAATTGCACGCCCGGCCGCACCGAAGTTGCCTTCAGGGCCACATCGGTGATGCGGTTGATTTCGATCCCCGGCGACACTTCAATCCACAGGGAGCTATCGCCCGGTAGCGGCAGGAAGCCGATCGCCACTGTGCCAATGTAGGCGGCGTGTTGCGGTTGCAGGCGATCGAGATAAACGTAGCTTCTGAGTTCAATACTCAAGGACGATGCAGGCCTCCGCAGTGGGCGCAATAGCGGGAATTCGCGGGAAATCCACGGGCTTCATTGTGCCAAGGGGCCGGGCCCAATACAAGCCCAAGGGGGGCGATCGCCCCTGCGATCGGGGAAACGGGCGCGATCGAAACCTCGCGATCAAGCGGGGAAACTTCCCGTTGACACTCCCCGGCGTAAACGCGCAGGGATTCTTCCGGGTAAAATGGCGATCTAGTCTCGCGCGCTGTTAGTAATGCCAGTGTTATCGCGTTTTCGTTCCGCCGCGAATGCTGGAACATTTTTAGTCACGGCCGAGGTAATGCCACCCAAGGGCAGCGACACCGCCCACATGGTGGCCATGGCCGAATTGTTGCACCCATGGGTTCATGCGGTGAACATTACTGATGGCAGTCGGGCGGTGCTGCGGTTGTCGTCCTTGGCGGCGGCGACGATTCTGTTGCAGCGGGGCATCGAACCCGTGTGGCAGGTGGCCTGTCGCGATCGCAACCGGATTGCGCTGCAAGCGGATTTAATGGGGGCCCACGCCCTCGGCATTCGCAACGTGCTGGCCTTGACGGGCGACCCGGTGAAGGCCGGCGACTTTCCGGAGGCGCGCAGCGTGTTCGACTGGGAAGCGGTGCGCTTGCTAGAGGCGGTGAAGCGCCTGAATCAAGGCTTGGATGCGGCCGATCGCCCCTTGGAAAACGGCGGCACGGATCTGTTTGTCGGGGCGGCGGTCGATCCCCAGTGCAAGAGCTGGGCTGGCGTGCAGCGACGGTTCGATCGCAAACTGCTGGCCGGCGCGCAGTTTTTCCAAAGCCAGTTGATTTCGGACTTCGATCGCCTCGATAAATTCATGACCCAGGTGGCCGCCGGTTGCGGCAAACCCGTTTTGGCGGGCATTTTCCTGCTGAAATCGGCCAAAAACGCCGAATTTATCAACCGGAATGTGCCGGGTGTAGAAATTCCGCAGCATTTGATCGATCGCCTGGCCCGCGCCAAGGAACCCCTGCGAGAAGGCATGGCGATCGCCGCCGAACAAGTGGCCCTGGCCCGGCAAATTTGCCAGGGAGTCCACATGATGGCCGTGCGCCGCGAAGATTTGATTCCCGAAATTTTGCAAATGGCGGGGCTGGAACCGATCGCCCCGGTGGCCCCAGAACCGATCGCCGTGGGGTCGATCGACCCCGCCCCCCATCACCTCAATCTGACCTCCACCACCCGCCCATGAGCACCCCCGACGACTGGCTAGAAGTAGGCAAAATCGTTGCCCCCCAAGGATTGCAAGGCGAACTGCGCATTTATCCCGACTCCGATTTTCCCGAGCGCTTTTTAGACCCCGGCCCGCGCTGGCTGTTGCCCCCGGGCGCAAAACTCGGCAAGGACGAACCGCGCCCCGTGCGACTCCTGAACGGTCGCTACCTGAACAAGCAAAATCTCTACGTGGTGCGGTTTGCGGAAGTCGCCGATCGCACCAGTGCCGAAAACCTGCGCGGCGCAAAGCTGCTGGTCTCCGCCGCCAGCCGCCCGCCCCTGGACGAGGGCGAATATCACCTGATGGATTTGATGGGCATGGCCGTGTTCGACCAAGTGCAAAACGCCCCGATCGGCACCGTGGTGGGCTTGGCTACAGCGGCCCAGGACTTGCTGCAAGTCCAACTCACCGATTCCGAGCAGGTGATTTTGATTCCCTTCGTCGATGAAATTGTGCCAGTGGTTGACCTCGAAGCCAAACGGCTAGAAGTCGTCCCACCGCCGGGCCTGTTGGACTTGTAAGCACCGAGGGGCAAGGGGTTTAAACCCCTTGTCTGGGGTGCGTTGGGCTACGGTCATCGATCCTTTCAGCATCGATCGCCCGGCCAGCCTAACGCCGCAAGCGCTGCTCAATTTGCTGCAAAATCTGCGGTTTTGCCCGTTCCAACTCCTTGCGCAAATAGCTCTTGCCCAGGCTTGGTTCCGCCGCTGGCATCTGGACGCTTTGCTCGGCCCACTGGTGCAACATTTGGCAATTAGCCGCCGTTAAGTGAATCTTGGCCACATACTGGCAATTTTGCGGATCTTCTAGTGCAAAAAACAACAGCCGATAGCAGCTTTGTTTGGCTAAATGGTTCGCCAGGGAAAGATTATGCGGCTGTTTCAGGTCTAGATACGACGGCAACCACTTGGGCCGGCGGTTTCCATCACCCGTCGCGATATACAACACCGTCAACCACAGCACCATCGGATGGGGTGACATCATGCCCATAAAACGGCTGTAGCAGCTACTGCCCTCTTCGCTGGACTGAATCGCCTTGATGGTTTGCTGAGGCAGCATGATCCACACCGTCACCAGCGGATCGGTACTGGTGGGTAGCAGGTGTGGAAAGACAATTTCGGCGACGGGTTTGTTTTTCGGCCAGGATTGCAGCCGACAAATCACATCCGGATCGGTGCTGTTCGATCGCCCCCGAGATTCCCCCGTAGAGCCATCGCCATTGGCATTCGATCCCGGCAAGGTTGCCCGTTGCAGAGTGCTTTCGATGCGCCGGCCAATCAACCGCCCGGGACTGTAGCGGTGCTCCATCGGCTCCAGCGCTTGCAAAATATCGTTGACGGACGAGGGGCGATCGTCCGGATTTTTCGCCAAGCATTGCAAAATCAGCGACTCCAACGGCTTCGGCACTTTCAATCCCGGCCGAGCCTCCGCAAAGGTGAGGGGCGGACTGTCGCGATGGACTTTATACCAACTACCAAAAGAGTGGGTTTCGGCGCGCAGGGGCATTTTGCCCGACAGCATCTCAAACATCACCACCCCAAAGCTGTAGAGGTCGGCGCGGCCGTCTAGCTCCTTGCCTTCCATTTGCTCCGGCGAGGAATAGGCCAGTGTGCCCATGAAGTGGCTGGTCTGGGCCGAGTCTCCCTGCATCAGCTTGGCAATCCCGAAGTCGAGGATTTTGACGGACTCGCCCATGTCGGGATCCTGAACCACGAGCAGGTTGCTGGGTTTGATGTCGCGGTGGACGATCGGGCACATGCGATCTTCCAGCAAAATCCCCTGGTGCGCCGCCTGCAACCCTAAACAAATTTGGTGGGCCAGGTTCAGAAACCGTGGCAGGGGAATGGTTTCCCGCTTGACGATCGCCCCGAGATCCCGCCCTTCGAGATATTCCATCACATAAAAGGGCACCTCGTCTTCGCTCACGCCATAGTCCAGCACTTGGACAATGTGCTTGCTTTTTTGACCCAGGAGGAAGCAGGCGCGGGCCTCGCGTTTGAAGCGATCGCGCATCTTCTGGTTCAACAGGGTTTGGGACAAAAACTTCACCGCCACCGGGGCATCTAGCAAAATATGCTTTGCTCGATAGACACGACCCATAGCACCGCGCCCGATCAACTCTTCTAGTCGATATCGGTCGGCTAGCACTCGGCCAAGATTCGGGTCGCTCATAGCGGCTGCGCTCTTCTGCTGGGCTAATTGCAAAAACTCAGGAACAGTCAAAAACCAGTCAAACAAAAACCAGTCAAACCAATACGGGCAAACAAAAACCAGTCAAACAAAAACCAGTCAAACCAATACGAGCAAACCCATGCGGGCATCGACAACGATCGGCAAACGATGACTAGCGGCGTATATCCGTTGACTGCCAAGGATATGTGCCGCGTGATTCAGAACGACTTTTAATGGATCGATTGAATCGTGGGGCTAGGGGCTGTTGACCCCTTCACTGTTATGCCTCATTGTCGCTTAATCGCGTACTGAGGGGCAAAAGGTCTCAATTGCGACCGAGGTTGGTCGTTGGTTGGGTTGGGATTTCGCTGACCCAGGGGCGATCGCCCCCGCTAATTTGACCGTGGGTCATGACCTTGGGTGATTTTAGGATTTTCCGGGGCCGGTCATGGGGGACAGTCCGCAACCCGCTAGGACGCGCCATGGAAGCAGGGATTCAGGAGATAACAGCGTTCGCAATGATTAGGGGGTAAAGCCCCTAGCGGTAGATGCACTCTAACGTAGGATATCCGGTGATCTGCTCCCCGGCCTAAAGACCGGTTGACTGACCGTCAATGGCCGATTTATGGATCTACATCATGGGCAAAGCATCAGCAATCATGGGCGATCATTGGCAAAGCCATGATAGGGCGAGACAAAATCCTGAATGCGGTATTCGACCCCAGACCTATAGATTTAGATTGGCTCTGTCGATCGGCGATTTCGCCCAAGCATCGGTCTCAAGGCAAGCATTATGACAATTGCACAAGCATCTGGCACCACAACTCCCGTCCTGATTCCGATCGTGCTGGCGGGGGGCAAGGGGGAGCGGTTTTGGCCCCTCAGCCGTCGCAAATTTCCCAAACAGTTTTTGTGCCTGGATGGCAGCGGCCGCAGTTTGTTGCAGGCGACGATCGATCGGCTGATTCCGTTGGCGGGTTCGGCCCAGCAGGTGTGGGTGGTGACGGGGCAGCACCTGGAAGCGACGGCCCGCGAGCAGTTGCCGGAACTCCCGGCGGAGAACTTTGCGATCGAACCGGAAGGGCGCGACACGGCTCCGGCCCTGGCCTGGGCAACCCTGGAAGCGGCGAAGCAGTACGGCGAGGAGGCGGTGCTGGGATTTTTCCCGGCGGATCACTGGATTGGCAATCCGGCGGCCTTTGCCCAAACCCTGGCGGCGGCGGCGGAGCTGGCGCGGACTCAGGGGGCGATCGTCACTTTGGGGATTACGCCGACCCAACCGGCGACGGGCTATGGCTACATTGAGCAGGGCGAGGCTTTGGGTGAGTTTGCGGGGTTGCCCGGTTTTCGGGTCAGCCGGTTTGCGGAAAAGCCCGATCGGGCCACGGCGGAGCAATTTTTGGCCAGCGGTCGCTATAGCTGGAATAGCGGGATGTTTGTGTTTCAAGCCAAAACGGTGATCGCGGAGCTGCAACGCCACGCGCCGGAGATTATCGAACCGCTGATGGCGCATGGGGTGGCGGCCTACAGCACGCTGCCGAAGCTGAGTGTGGACTATGCGTTGATGGAAAAGACCGATCGGGCTTGCATTGTGCCGGCGGCCTTTGCCTGGGATGACTTGGGCGATTGGAATGCGATCGAGCGCCTGCTGAAGGGCGACAAGCCAAACGTAGACCTGGCGCAGCATTTGGCGTTGGATACGACCGGCTCGATCGTCTACGCCAGCGATCCGGAAGAGTTGGTGGTGACGATCGGCCTCGAAGACGTGGTGGTGGTGCGCGATGGCAACGTGACGCTGATCGTCGCGAAGGATCGCACCCAGGACATCAAGGCCGCCGTCAAAGCGGTGCAAGATCATCCCGAGTGGCTCGATCGGCTGTAAGTCGGTGAGGCCACCCAACGCGAACTAGTCCCCGCGATCAACTCAGACAAGGGGTTTAACCCCCTTGCCCCAGCCCCTTGCTCTAACCCTTGCTTTTTCTAGGTTCTAAGTGCCCGCAATGTCTGTTTCCGTTTCTCCGGCCGCCTATTGGCTGATTAAGTCTGAGCCAACGACCTATTCGATCGCCCACCTGGCGCGCGATCGCCAAACCCTGTGGGACGGCGTGCGCAACTACCAGGCGCGCAATTTTCTGCAAGCCATGCGGCCGGGCGATTTGGCGTTTTTCTATCACTCCAATACGCAGCCGCCGGGGATTGCGGGTTTGGCCACGGTGACGGCGGCGAATATGGTTGACCCGACGCAGTTCGACCCGGCGAGCCAATACTTTGACCCGAAGGCCAGCCCCGACCAGCCGCGTTGGTTCACGGTGCAGGTGGCCCACGCCCAAACGTTCGATCGGCTGCTGACCCTGGAACAGTTGCGGGCGGCCTTCACGGCGGATGAGTTGCTGATTTTGCGGCGCGGCAATCGGCTGTCGGTCACGCCGGTCGATCGCCCCGTGGCCGAACGGTTGCTAGCCCTGGCAACCCAACCCGAGGGATCCGCCCCAGGCAATGGGTGACGGTTGCCGCAGCCCGATCGCCCATCGAAAATGGCCCCTTTAACCAAACCTTAAATCCAGGTTAAGCTGAGGCAACCGTCATCTTTGTTACGGTCGAGAGCAAGCCCAGCTATTGCACCCATGATTAGTCAAGCCATTGCCCGTTACATCGAAGACACCGACAGCCCTCACAAGCCTTGGCTGCTGGTGCAACTCCGCCTCGCCAAGCTGGAAGAAGAGCGCGATCGGCTGTCGCCAGCGGATTATTCCCAGGCTCTGACAGACATTCATCAGGATCTTATGAACCTGGGGGAGTGGTGGGTTGGCCGCGAGCGTGAAGTCTTTCGACCCCAGCGACCGGGCAACAACGACGCATGACCAGGGCACAGCGATCGACCACAGACAACCCCGATCGACCGGAGCCGCAGCCGATCGACCTGAACGATGCACAGTATTACTTCAACCGCGAACTGAGTTGGATTGAGTTCAACCGGCGGGTGCTGCACGAATCGGCGGACGATCGCAACCCGCTGCTGGAGCGGCTGAAGTTTTCGGCGATCTTTGGCTCCAACCTGGATGAGTTTTTCATGGTGCGCGTGGCGGCCCTGAAAAAGCAGGTGGAAGCCGGTGTGGCCAAGCGCCCGCCCGACGGTCGATCGCCCCAACAGCAACTAATTGAAATTGCCGAACGCCTCCGGCCGATCGTCGCCGAACAACACCAGCACTACGTGAAAGTGCTGCGGCCCCTGATGGCCCAAAACGGCATTTATCTGCTGGATTATGTCGATCTCAACCAAGAGCAGCGCGCCTATTTGCACCAGCTCTTTGAGGCGGAAATTTTCCCCGTTTTAACGCCGCTGGCGGTGGATCCGGGCCATCCGTTCCCGCACATTTCCAATCTGAGCCTGAACCTGGCCGTGGTCGTGCAAGACCCGGAAACCCAGGAAGAGCACTTCGGCCGGGTGAAAGTACCCGAAAGCTTGCCGCGTTTTCTGACCCTGGCGGCGGATGGCCTCGACCCGGCCACCCTGAGTGCGGACTGGGCCAGCGATCGGCCGGGGAAACCCGTTTGGGCCTGCGTGGCGATCGAGCAAGTGATTGCCCACAACCTGGAAAGCCTCTTTCCGGGGATGAATATTCTCGAATATCACACCTTCCGCGTCACCCGGAATGCAGACATTGCCGTGGCGGAAGACGAGGCCGATGACCTGCTGCTGGCGATCGAGCAGGAATTGCGCAAGCGGCGGTTGGGCGGCTCCGTTGTGCGGCTAGAGGTGTTGGATTCGATGCCGGTGGACATTCGCGATCGGCTGCTCGAAGAACTGGAAATCACCGCAGAGTCCGTCTATCCCGTCACGGGGTTGCTCGGTTTGCGCGACTTTTTTGCCTTTTTGGGGTTGCCCCTGCCCGCCCTGAAGGATCCCCCCTGGAACCCCGTGATTCCCAAGCGCATTCAGCGGTTGCCAGAACCGTCCGATAGCGCCCAGGGCCAGGAAGCAGACGAAGGCGGCGACTTTTTTATGGAAATTCGCCGCCAGGATTTGCTGCTACACCATCCCTATCATTCGTTTTCGGCCACGGTGCAGCGGTTTATTACCGAAGCGGCCCGCGATCCGAATGTGCTGACAATCAAGATGACGCTATATCGCACATCGGGCGACTCCCCGATCATCCATGCGCTGATCGATGCGGCGGAAAACGGCAAGCAGGTCGTGGTTTTGGTGGAACTGAAGGCGCGGTTTGACGAAGAAAACAACATCAACTGGGCCCGCAAGCTGGAAAGCGCCGGGGTGCATGTGGTCTACGGTCTCGTGGGCTTGAAGACCCACACGAAGATTGTGCTCGTGGTGCGGAAGGAGCCGGAGGGCCTGCGCCGCTACGTACACATCGGCACGGGCAACTACAACCCCAAGACGGCCAAACTCTATACGGATGTGGGCTTGCTCAGTTGCCGGCCGGAGCTGGGGGCGGATCTGACGGATTTGTTTAACTACCTGACGGGCTACTCGCGCCAGCGATCGTACCGCAAGCTGCTGGTGGCCCCGGTGAATATGCGCGATCGGATGGTGGCGCTAATTCAACGGGAACGCGACTGGGTTCGCCAGGGCCATCAGGGTCGGATCGTGGTCAAGATGAACGCCTTGGTGGATCCAGTCGTGATTCGGGCGCTCTATGAAGCCTCCCAAGCGGGGGTGCAAATCGATCTGATTGTGCGCGGCATTTGTTGCCTGCGGCCGGGGATTCCGGGCTTGAGCGATCGGATCCGCGTCGTGAGTATTATTGGGCGCTTTTTGGAGCATTCGCGCATTTTCTATTTCAACAATGGCGGCCAGGATGAGGTCTACATTGGCAGTGCGGATTGGATGCCACGCAACCTGACCCGGCGGGTGGAAGCCGTCACCCCGATCGACGACCCGGCCCTCGTCCAAGAACTCCAGGCCATTTTGGGTGTGATGCTGGCCGACACGCGCAATGCCTGGGACTTGCAGTCGGATGGTCACTATACGCATCGACAACCGGCGGGCAAGTCGGCTCCCCAAGGCTCACAGCAAGTGCTGATGCAGTTGGCGCAACAGGATGCCGAGGCGATCGCCGAAGATTAACCCAGCATCCGTTCGGGATCACCTGGAACCCTGGTGCTGTCGCTGCCGAATCAGGGCCGCATCATGGGATCCAAGGGCTGAGGGGGTGTCATCCGTTAGCCCCAGCCCGGATGATCTCGTTCTTTTAACCGATCCATCGTAGGGGCGGGGTCTCCCCGCCCAGCCCCCACACCCCCTGATAGTCCCAGGGCGGACGGTTGTGGGGCGATCGCGCGGATCCGGATTGGGAGACCCAGCCCCTAAGCCCCTGGTGATCAGCCCCTGGTTAACCGACGGCTGGGATCGGGCAAACCCCTCATTCTGTCGTTGTCTAAAGGCTCTGCTGGTTCGTGCAATGGCCGACCAAACCGGCTTAACCCGATCGGGCGTTAACGGGCACAGTTTTTGTTTAAGCAATGGTTAAAAACCAATTATCAAAAGATCAAATTTGCGCGATCCAGAGACGATGTAGATATTGTTTTGAGATTATTTTGAGATTAACTTAATCGGTTAATGAAGATCTCTTAAATTACCGGTTCAAGAATCATCGAAATCAATCAAAAAACTTGCCCCGCAAGGATTCTTCGAGAAACAACCGAAAAATCCAAATTCCGATCCAATTATTGATAAGGCACATATTTCCTGTTATAAGATGCTAGCTTTGAAAAGACGAGAAACCGGCCATGACTACCGCCGTCGCGAACGGTCTAGCCCTCGGACGATCGAGCAGTTCATCGACATTAACGGCGTTTAAGATTGACTCGCTTGGTTGTCAGTAATCCAACCAAGTTTGTCAGCCCGATTCATCGCAGCCGCCCTGAGGACTTGGTACTCGCGCGCTTGCTTTTTCCGCGCTGCCCCTCGCATCCCTGCCCCCAATTCCTATGCTTGCCACGTCATCCTCGCCCACTGCTGCCTTGGCCGTGCCGCCAAATCCCCATCCCGTTGCCGCGCTGAATCTGGAGTCAACCCTCAACGAGTTGCGCCTGTCGTGCTTCACGATGGAACTGTCGCAACCGGGGGTTGAATTGGCCCAGGCCCTCGAAGCCGATCCGCTCTTGCCGGGGGCGGTGTTGCTCGATCGCGGAGCCTTTGTGGGGCTGCTGTCGCGGCGACGGTTTTTTAAGCACCTGAGCCGTCAGTATGGCCCGGAGCTGTTTTTGAAGCGTCCCTTGCAGGTGATGTATCAATACGCCCAGGGGCCAGCATTTGTGTTGCCAGGGGACACGCCCGTGGTGCAAGCGGGGCGCGCGGCCTTGGAGCGATCGCCCGATATGTTGTACGAACCCGTGATTGTCGAGACTACTGCCGGTTGCTATTGCCTGCTGGATTTGCATCAGCTTCTGGTGGCGCAGTCGCAGATTCATGAACTCGCCATGGAGCGGATTCAAGAACAAACGCGCGCCCAGGTGATTCAGACCGAGAAAATGGCTAGTTTGGGTCGAATGGTGGCGGGAATTTCCCATGAAATCAAAAATCCAGTGAATTTCATCGCGGGAAATGTGGTTTACCTGACGCAATACGCCCGTGATTTACTCGATTTGGTCACGGCCTATGAAGAGGTGGTGGTGGATGTGCCGGCGAAGTTGCAGGACATTCGATCAAGCATGGAATTCGACTTTTTACGCGAAGATTTGCCCAAGCTGATCGACAGCATGGCGATCGGGGCGGACAAACTGAAAAAAACCGTCGCCGGCCTACAGCATTTCTCGCGATTGGGATCGAAAACCTTTGAACTCGTCAATCTGCATGACTGCATTGAAAGCACATTGATTGTGTTGAGCAACCGCCTCCGGGAAGGGGTGGACGTTGCGTGCAACTATGCCGATTTACCCCTGATCCCTTGCCAATCAGGACACCTGAGCCAGGTGTTTATGAACCTGCTCAGCAATGCGATCGATGCGTTGTGGGATATTCGTGAGCAGCAACCCCTGCTAGAACGCAGCCACTGGGAACCGACCATTAGTATTTCAACGAGTATTTCAACGACGGTTCCGACCCAACTCGGGCTCGATCAACTGCCCGAGCTGCCGGAAACCGCTCCCGCTCCTGCCGATCAAGAGGCGATCGCTCCTCCCCAATCCTGGGTACTAGTGGAGATTGCCGATAATGGCCCCGGCATTCCAGAAGCGATCCAAACCAAGATTTTTGAGACGTTTTTCACCACGAAGCCGATCGGCAAGGGAACCGGTCTCGGGTTGGCCATCAGCCATGACATTGTGGCGCGCCACGGCGGCTATCTGCGCTTGCGATCGCCCCGCTGGCCCGACAACCACCCCGATCGTCTCCGCCATTCCCTAAATTTACCGGGCACTGTGTTTGAAGTGTGGCTGCCCCTGCGAGAGTCTTCCAGCAGCAGCCTGAGCACCTAGGCCCCGACCCCTGAGCGATCGGCCGATCGCGCCACGCCAATTGCTTGTTGAATCCGCGCCTGCCAATCCGCCGCATCCGGCAGCGTCAGCACCACCTGCGCATAATCTCCACCCGACAGCACCAGCGTCAGAAACTCCCCACCCCGACGCGTCGCATACCAAAATTCGCGCCCACGGGGCGTGTAGTATGTGCCCGACTTAATCACCCCCGGCAAAAATGCCCCCGGCGCGCGGAGTTGCCGCCAGTCACTCGCGGGTTCACCCAAGCGGGTTTCCGTAATTTGGGATAGCGGTAGCTCCAGGTATGGCGGCTGGTGAAAGGCCCACAAGCGCTCCCAACCTTCCAAGTCAATTCGTAAGCAATCGGCCGTCAAAGTGAGCTGCATCAGAAATGTCCTCAGCGATGCCTAATAACTGTTAGTCCAGAACTGTTATTCCAGCGTAGGCAGTTTGTTTCGGGACTCCCTCGGTTTTGAGTAGCGCAATTACCGAACCTGTAAGGGCTAGCCAGTAGATGAACCACCCCGCGATCGCGGTGATTGCCTAGCCGATCGCCCGGTTGATCCCCACCCGATCGCCCCTGCCAGCATCACCCGATCATCCTCGGATCCTCTTCGATCCCTACCAGATCCCAAATCGATCCCATCTCGATCGGCCCCCTCCAAAATCTGGTCACATTCACGACCTACCCCCGGTCGCACTTCGACTTAAAATCGGCTAGAGCGGGAAGAAGGTTTCCGCTGATTTGGCTGACGCGATCGCCGCAGCCCTCTTATTACTTGCGCTCTAGGACAATTGCTATGACTCTCGGCTACGTCGCCCTCGTCCTGCACGCTCACCTGCCCTTCGTACGTCACCCCGAAAGCGACTACGTTCTAGAGGAAGAGTGGCTCTACGAAGCCATCACCGAAACCTACGTCCCCCTGTTACGCGCCTTTGAAGGACTCCAGCGCGATGGCGTAGATTTCAAAATCACCATGAGCATGACCCCGCCCCTGGTCTCCATGCTCCGCGACCCCCTCTTGCAAGATCGCTACGACCAGCATTTGGCTCTGTTGCAAGAACTCGTCGAAAAAGAATACGTCCACAACGAATTTAACGGCCACCTGCGCTACCTGGCCGAACACTACATCACCGAATTCCGCGAAGTCCGCGAACTCTGGGAACGGTACGATCGCGACCTCATCGGTGCCTTCAAAAAATTCCAAGACTCCGGCAACATCGACATCATCACCTGCGGCGCAACCCACGGCTATCTGCCCCTGATGAAGATGTATCCCCAGGCCGTGTGGGCCCAACTGAAAGTCGCCGTCGAGCACTACGAAGAAAACTTCGGCCGCGCCCCCAAAGGCATTTGGCTGCCCGAATGCGCCTACTACGAAGGCCTCGAACGGATGGTGGCCGATGCCGGTCTGCGCTACTTCCTCACCGATGGCCACGGGATTTTGTATGCCCGTCCCCGGCCCCGATTCGGAACCTACGCGCCAATCTTCACCGAAGCCGGGGTAGCCGCCTTTGGGCGCGATCACGAATCCTCGCAACAAGTCTGGTCCTCGGAAGTGGGCTACCCCGGCGCGGCCGAATACCGCGAATTTTATAAAGACATCGGCTGGGAATCGGACTACGACTACATCAAGCCCTACATCATGCCCAACGGCCAACGGAAGAATGTGGGCATCAAGTACCACAAAATCACCAGCCGGACGGCGGGCCTGTCGGACAAGGCGCTCTACGATCCCTACTGGGCGCGGGAAAAGGCGGCGGAACATGCCACCAACTTCATGTTCAACCGCAGCCAACAGGTTTCCTATCTGAACGGGTTGATGCAACGCCCCCCGATCGTTGTGTCGCCCTACGATGCGGAGCTGTTCGGTCACTGGTGGTACGAAGGGCCTTGGTTCCTCGACTTCCTATTCCGCAAGTCCTGGTTTGACCAAAAAGCCTTCCAGATGACCCACCTGGCGGAGTACCTGCAAAAGGAGCCGACGCAGCAGGTCTGTCGCCCGTCCCAATCGAGCTGGGGTTACAAGGGTTTCCACGAATATTGGCTGAACGATACGAACGCCTGGATCTATCCGCACCTACACAAGGGAGCCGAGCGGATGATCGAACTGTCGAAGCTGGAACCGGCCGATGAGCTGGAATGGCGGGCCCTGAACCAGGCGGCGCGGGAATTGCTGTTGGCGCAGTCGTCGGACTGGGCGTTCATTATGCGAACGGGGACGATGGTTCCCTACGCGGTGCGCCGGACGCGATCGCACATGATGCGGTTCACGAAGCTCTACGACGATATTCGCGCGGGCAAGGTGGATTCGGGCTGGCTGCAAAAGGTGGAGGCGATCGACAATATCTTCCCCAACGTCAATTACCGCGTCTATCGCCCGTTGTAATTTCCCCCGTGTCCATCACCGGGTAGGGGCGTACAGCGGTACGCCCTCCAACCGGGTCGATCGCCTGAAACGAATTGCCCCTCGGAGATCTCGCGTATCGGAGGGCGCATGGCAATTTGACCCCACAAGAATCGGTTTTCCCACGCTGGGTAGGGGCGTACCGCTGTACGCCCTCCGCCAAGATCGATCGCCTGAAACGAATTGCCCCTCGGAGATCTCGCGTATCGGAGGGCGCATGGCAATTTGACCCCACAAAAATCGGTTTTCCCACGCTGGGTAGGGGCGTACCGCTGTACGCCCTCCGCCAAGATCGATCGCTTGAAACGAATCGGTTTGCGAAAATTTCGCGTATCGGAGGGCGCATGGCGATGCGCCCCTACGGGTTGGGTGGGGTGGTGAGTTCTTGCAGGATGGATTGAGTGAGGGGGTGGTCGGAGAGTTCGGCGGTGCGATCGCGAGTCGGTTGTCGGCGGCAATGGGGGGAAATCGTGTAGGGGCGTACCGCTGTACGCCCTCCGCCAAGATCGATCGCTTGAAACGAATTGGTTTGCGGAGATCTCGCGTATCGGAGGGCGCATGGCGATGCGCCCCTACGGGTTGGGTTGGGTGGTGAGTTGTTGCAGGATGGATTGGGTGAGGGGGTGGTCGGAGAGGTCGGCGGAGCGATCGCGAGTCGGTTGTCGGCGGCAATGGGGGGAAATCGGGTAGGGGCGTACCGCTGTACGCCCTCCAACCGGGTCGATCGCTTGAAACGAATTGGTTTGCGGAGATCTCGCGTATCGGAGGGCGCATGGCGATGCGCCCCTACGGGTTGGGTGGGGTGGTGAGTTGTTGCAAGATGGATTGGGTGAGGGGGTGGTCGGAGAGGTCGGCGGCGCGACCTTGCTGGCGGGCGGTTTGCACCAGATTTTGCAAACTTTGAAGGCTGTTTTGGGTGTCGGGATGGGCTTCACCCAACTTCTGCACCCGAATCTCCAAAGCACGCAGCAACAGCCGCTCGGCTTCACCCCAACGATTTTGGTAACAGTGCAGCACTGCCAAGTTGTTGAGGCTGGCGGCGGTGTCAGGATGGTCGGCTCCCAGCACTCGCTCTTTGATTTCCAGCGATCGCCGCAAGAGTGGTTCCGCTGCCTCGTACCGTCCCTGGGATCGATAGAGTCCTGCCAAGTTGTTGAGGCTTTGGGCGGTGGCGGGATGGTCGGCTCCCAGCACTCGCTCACGGATTTCCAGTGATCGCCGGTAGAGGGGGGCCGCTGCCTCATACCGTCCCTGGGATTCGTAGAGTCCTGCCAAGTTGTTGAGGCTGGTGGCGGTGTCGGGATGGTCGGCTCCCAACACTCGCTCCCAGATTTCCAGCGATCGCCGGTAGAGGGGTTCCGCCGCCTCGTAGTCTCCTTGGTGATACTGCAATACGCCTAGGGTATTGAGATACAGCGCAACCTTTTGCTGGCTGGTGGTGGGGTGATCAACGATCGCCAAGGCCTCCGCCGCTGCCTCAATGCCCGCCCGGTAATCGCCCATCTCCCGCAAGCACTCTGCGAGTTCATGTAAATAGCCCGCCCGTTGGAAGCTGTCTGGGGGCAGCACCTCCCGAATTTGCTCAATGGCCCGCCGGTAGCTGGCGAGGGCCGCCCCAAAGTCGGCTTGGTTGCCAGTTTTGCGAGCTTGGTCGTGCTGGCTGCGGGCTTGGTTGATGGTGCGTTCGGCAATCGGCCCCAAGTTCAACCGAAAACTGGCCCGCTCCAGGGTGGCGGCCTGTTGGGCGTAGGGATGTTTCGGGTCTGAGCCAGCCAGGTCGCGCAAATGACCGATCGCCGCTTGCAGGTGGGGCAACTGTCGCCGCCAGGGCTGCACCGCCTCCCAAGGAGCCTGGGCCGGCAACTGATCAGCCCAATCGCTGGCCACCCGGGCCAGGGCTAGCCGCCAGCGATCGCGATCGGCCGCCGGCCAATCCCGCGCCAAAAACTGCTGCAACAGCCCATGCATCCGGTAATAGCCGCCCTCTGGTTGCGGCTCGGCTTGCTGATCCACCAGCCAGCACCCCGCCAACAGGTAGCCACGGCTGATCCCTGGGTTGGGAATCGCGGGCGCGGGTTTCGGGGCCGGTGGTTCCGGGGGCGGGGCCTGACGTGCCAGCCATTGCCAAAGCCGATCGCGCTTGCGACGACGGGGCGACGGGGCCGGCGGCGGGGACTGGTCTTGGGCGATCGTCTTAGCGATCCAATCCCAGGCCATTTCCCCCTCGCCCAACAGGCTGCACAGTCGCGCCAACTGTTGACTGGACGGATCAAGCCGTTCCCAACTGATTTGCAGCATCGCCCACAGGCCTTGGGGGAAAACGGCCTGCTGTGGTGGCTGCTCCAACACTCGATCAAGCCCCTGCACCAACTCCGCGATCGTCAGCGCTCGATCCCCATTCAAGGTGGCGATCGCAATTTTGATGGCCAGGGGCCAACCGGCTAGCCGTTGCACCAAGGATCGGGTCGCGTTGGGGTCAGCGGTCAGGCGATCGGGGTTGACGATTTGTTGGAGCCAGTCAGTGGCGATCGCTGCGTTCAGGGGTTCGATCGACTGTTCGGGCCAATCTAGGCGCGATCGGGTCGTCACCAAAAACCGCAAGGACGACTCCGGCTCCTCAGCGGGCAAATAGGGCGCAACCTGCTGCTGGTAATGCTCCGGCTCCACCCCATCAATCATCACCAAGGCCCGGCGCTGGGGGCCACAAAATTCTGCCCACTTGCGCCACCCCTCAGCAATTTGGCTGCGATCGTCGCGATCGTAGTTCAGCGAAAAGTGATCTTGCATCCAACCGGCAAGCTGGGCCGCCAAGTTCCCCGCATCAAACCAGGCCACGCCGCCGCCATAGTGCTCCTGATAATCCCGCCCATAGGTTGCGGCCAGGGCGCTTTTGCCCAACCCAGCCGCCCCCGCGATCGCCAGTCGTTGATGGTCAGCCAAGTGCTGATGAATCGCCGCCAACTCCGCCTCCCGCCCCAACACCGGATCAGTTGGCCCGCCCTTCCGAATCGGCTGATAGGTTGGCAGTGTTCTGCCCGGCGTTGCGGCCGGGCCATCTACTTTTTTGCCAGCCTTCCCGCCCACTGACAAAACGTGGGGAAATTGCGCTGCATGAACGCTGCCACATCCAACTCGGTTTCCACGCCCACCGAGAAAAACGGCGGTAGCGCCGAAATCATCCCCTTCACCTTGATCGCAGCCGATTGACCCGGCTGATCCAGCCGTTTGGCCACCGCTTGCACCTGCTGCAAAATCTCAGCAGGCACATTGGCGGGCGGATTTGTTGCTAACTGATTGGCTTTCTCGACCCATTCCGCCACGATCGGTTCTGCTTCATCCTCCGAAGGCTCAAAGCTGATCGATCGCTGATGCAAAATCTCCCAATATTGCTGCTCAAGGTCGCGGATCTCGGAGAGCACATCTTCAATCTGTTGCCGAATTCGGGCTTTGTCGCCTGGAGCGGTCGTGATTAGAGCGTCGCGTTTGTCCGCTAACTGCTGCTTGAGGCGCTTGATGTTTTTCTCAAGATTGGCCAACTCATCACGGTCAAACATGGGCGATCGCTCCTCACATCTCCTCTGAGTGTACTGAAGCAATCTGCGATCGCCCAAGAATGTTGATGGCTGTTATGCACGATTGATTGCGCCGATGCGATCGCCCTTTTACAGCAACCAACTGGGGCAAACTTAGCCAGGGTAAATAATTAGAGTCGTAAGTATTATGAAACGCTTGCTTGTTTGGACTCGATAAGACTCCGGCCCGGTGTCCGGGGCGATCGAACGGCCGAATCGGCCCGTGCTATCCTGCAGGCGAGTTGCGAACTGTGTCGATCGTGCGGATGCAGGGTCGGTTTGGTGTGAAAAGCAACACAAACCCTAAGGTGTGTGTGGAGTGAGCGCAATTATGGTTACGTCTCCTGTTCGGTTGGGTCGCGAATCGGGCGAACTCGGGTTAAATCGCAAGCCTCAGGATCTGGAGCAGCCCAGTCTGAATCTGAACCTGCATGGGTTGTCGCCGCTGGAGTTGCCGGAAAGCGTGCCGCTGTTTGGAACCGACGGGATTCGCGGGCGTGTGGGCGAGGTGTTGACGGCCAGCTTGGCGTTGCATGTGGGCTATTGGGCCGGGCGGGTGCTGGCGGCGCGATCGGGCAAGGGCGCGATCGTTGTGGGCCAAGACTCGCGCAACTCTAGCGAAATGTTGGCGGCGGCCCTGACGGCGGGGCTGACGGCGGCGGGCCTGGAGGTGTGGAATATTGGGCTGTGCCCCACGCCCTGTGTGGCCTATTTGGTGGAAGCGACCGGGGCGATCGGCGGTGTGATGATTTCCGCCAGCCACAATCCCCCGGGCGACAATGGCTTGAAGTTTTTTGGCCCCGATGGGCACAAGCTGGCAAAGGACGCGCAACAGCAGATTGAATCGGCCCTGCGTCATCATGTGTTGCCCGGTTTGGAACCGGTGACGGGCTGCGGGCGCGGCTATTTTCGCCCCGAGTTGGTGCGCGGCTACGCGGTGTCGCTGGAGCAAACCCTGGAGCAAGAGGGCTGGGGCGATCGGCCCCTCGAAGGTCTGAAGGTGGTGCTCGATACGGCCTGGGGTGCGAGTGCTCAGGTGGCTCCGGCGGTGTTTGAGGAGTTGGGCGCGACGGTGATCGTCCTGCATGGGGAACCGGACGGCGATCGGATTAATGTGAACTGCGGCTCCACCCACCTGGAATCCCTGAAGGCGGCGGTGGTGGAGCATCGGGCGGATTTGGGGTTTGCCTTTGATGGCGATGCCGATCGGGTGTTGGCGGTGGATGGCCAAGGACGGACGATCGACGGCGACTACATCCTTTACTTCTGGGGGCAAACCCTCCGATCGACCGACAAGCTACCGGGCAACACGATCGTTTCGACGGTGATGGCGAACCTGGGCTTTGAGCGGGCTTGGCAAAAACAGGGCGGCCACCTGATCCGCACCGCCGTGGGTGATCAATATGTGCAAAAGGCGATGCTCGATCGGGGCTACATGCTCGGCGGCGAACAGTCGGGGCACATCCTTTGCCGCCACTATGCCGTCAGCGGTGATGGCACGTTGGTGGCCTTGCACTTGGCGGCGTTGGTGAAGCAGTCGGGTCGATCGCTCGCCGCTTGGGTCGATGACAGCTTCCAAAAATATCCGCAACTGCTGGAAAACGTGCGGGTCGAAGACCGCGATCGCCGCTTGGCGTGGCAAGATTGCACCCCAGTCAGCGAGGCGATCGCCCATGCGGAATCCCAAATGGGCGATGCGGGGCGGATTTTGGTGCGCGCGTCGGGCACGGAACCGGTGATTCGGGTGATGGTCGAGGCGGCCGAAGCCGACTTGGTGCGCCACTGGACCGATCGGCTGGTGTCGGTTGTGCGATCGCACCTGGGCTAACGCTCAATTGCCATCCTGATCGACCAAAATCCCGATCAGCGATCGGCTCAGCCCTCGTGGCGCGGGTCGATCGCCACTGCCGCCCCATTGGCCGCCCCATTGACCGATGCATCGATCGCCACCGCCGTCGTTTTGCGACCCGTGAGCCAATAGGTGGTCATCGGGCCGCGGCCCTTCACGTCGATTTCACCGCGCGGTTCAAACTCGTAGCGATCGTGCAGGGCCTCGTAAACCCGGGCCGTCACTTGAATCCGGCTGGCCGCCCCCTGGGACTCCATGCGGCTGGCAATGTTCACCGTGTCGCCCCACAGGTCGTAGATAAATTTGCGGATGCCGATTACCCCGGCGATCACTGGGCCGGTGCTCATGCCAATCCGAATTTCCAGCGATCGCCCGAGGGAAGCCTGAAACTCCGGCTGGAAACTGGCAATCACCCGCTGCATATCCAAGGCCATATTGGCCATGGCGGCGGTGGGATCGTCCATCGGCAACGGCAACCCGGCGGCGATCATATAGGCATCGCCGAGGGTTTTGATTTTTTCGAGGTGGTGGCGCTCCGCCAGGTGGTCAAACTGCGAAAAGATCCGGTTCAGCCAAGACACCAGCTCAATCGGGGGCAGTTGGGACGACAGCGGTGTAAAGCCCACAATGTCCGCAAACAGAATGCTGACTTCTTCAAAATGCTGGGCGATCGGTTCCGAGCTGGTGGAGCCGTCGGGCTGGACGTGTTGCTTCAGGCGATCGGCCACCGTCCTCGGCAAGATATTCAACAACAACCGCTCCGATTTTTCCTGCTCGCGCCGCAGGGCCTCTTCCGCCTGTTTGCGCAGGGTAATGTCTTCCACCACGCCCAGGATGCCGATCACCTGCTGGCGATCGTCATGGATCGGGATTTTGCTGATGTCGAGCCAAATGGTTTCGCCCTCGACTCCAGGGTTTTGCTTGGGGGCGATCGCGTGCCACACGGGGCGATCGCTCTCAATCACCCGGCGATCCTGCTCCCGAAAGGCCTCCGCCGCCTCCGAATCGCTGACTAAATCAAAATCCGTCAACCCAATCACCGCCTCAGGTGACTCCAAGCCCGCCGCATCGGCCCAGCTTTTGTTGCAGCCGATGAACACCAAGTCGGTGTCTTTCCAGAACACGTGCTGCGGAACGCTGTCGAGAATCAAGCGCAAATAGCGTTCCTTTTCATGGAGCTTGGCTTCGGACAGGGTGAGGGCCGCCGTGCGCTGTTCCACCTTCAGTTCTAGGTTTTGATTCGCTAGTTCTAGGTTTTGGTTGGCCTCTTCCCAGGCCGCAAAGGCCTGGCGCAGTTGAAACGCCATTCGGTTAAAGGACTCCGCCAGCCGATCGACCTCCGTAATCGGACTTGACCCCGCCACTTGGTTTAAATCGCCCTCCGCGATCGCCTGGGCAATCCGACTGAGGCGCGTCACCGGATCGACAATCCAACGGGTCGTCACCATCGCCATCACCGTCGCCAAGCCCAACGCCGCCAAACAGAGCCAAAGGGTGGTGCGCGTGTTTTCCTGAATCTGCGCCGTGAAGTCTAGTTCGGGCACCACGGTGACGGTCAGCCAATCCAGCCCGTAGCTATTTTCTAGGGGCAAGACGCGGATAAAGATGCGATCGCCCCCCTTAGGGCGCACCGTGCCCTGGTAGTTTGTCCGCACGGCTTGGATCGTGCCAAACCGCTCCTTTAGGAACTGACCCGCTCCACGAATCCGGCGATCCTGGCTTTCCCAGGGCTGAAGGCGGCGCGGCTTTTTTTGGTTGGGAACGGGCACAAACAGCGGCTCTTCGGCGGACGTGGCCACCAAGGCTCCGGTCGATCGCTCCAAAATAAACATTTCGCCGGTGCGGGCAATCCGCAGCTTGCGCAAAAAGGTCGAAAGCTGCTCCAACGGCAAGTCCACGGCCAAGACCCCTGTGAGCTTGTTGGCCGATTTGGGTTTCCCGGGGCGATCGCGCTCATAAATCGGCAGTGCGGGCGTGATTCCCAGCACGGGTGGATCGGTAAACACATAAATCGGCGACCAAGCCAGGCCCTGTCGCTTGGCCGCGGCCTGATACCAAGGGCGTTTGCGTGGATCGTAGGGACGAGTACTCAAAAAGCGATCGCGCCGGCCCTGGGCATCCAACGCATAAATTCGCCAATTGGGAGCCGTTTCCGGCGTGCGCACCGAGACCGTCATGCGATCTTCGCTCCGCTCCACCTGCAAAAAATTCCCCTGCTCACTGCCGTAATACAGGGTGGAAACGGCCGGCGTAATTTGCACCTGATGCCAAAAGTAGCGCTCTAGAGACGGAAAATCGTCCAAATTCAGGTTGCCGGTTTTGACCGAGGCCGCATCAATCCGCAAAAACAGCTCCGATGTGCCCAGGTAGCCTTGGACATGCTGCTCGACTTTTGCGGCGATTTCTTCGCTGAGGCGATCGGCTAGATCGTTAACGGCTCGTTCCCCATTCCGAAATGACAACCACCCCGTTAGCCCGACGGCCCCGGCCACTTGCAGCACCAGCGGCACGACCAACCACCGCAACCGCAGTTGTCGAAACCGCTTGGGGACTGCCTGGAGAGGTTGCGCGAGTTTCATAGCGTTTTTAACTAAAGTTTTTAACGACCTAGGTGGAGCCTATTCAGGATTTGAGGGTTAGGTCGATCGCTAGGGGCTGCTAGGGGCTGTATTTCGGCGTTAGATCAATCAATTTAGGGGATTTAGGGGATAAATCAATCTCGATCGGCTCTGGGATGGATATTCAGGATAGGCAATTTGAGCCTTCAGACAGCGCCCCTGTTTTCTGAGGCGGAGGGTTGAGATCGGTTTCTAGACCCAATTTCGCCGGCTTTGGATCTGATTTTGGCACTCGTTGAAGCGGCGGGGCGGGGTGGACGAGCGATCGCCCCCGTGACTGATGCCAAGTCTGCATGGGGCCCGATCGCCAGCGAAGGAGGGCCGTCGGGCTGGGATGGGTCATTCCTGCCAGTATGCTGCCCAGAGGGAAAGAATTGTGCTTCTCCGGCGCAAAAACATGATTCCTTTAAAGTCTCTTAAAGTCTCTTCCAGGCAATGGGTGAACAAACTGGATTGAAAACAATATTCAGAAATAAGGCACGAAATGCAGGGATGAAGAGCGCAAGCGACAGGCGAGGTTGGTTGGTTTGCAGCGTTGGTTTGCAGCGTTGGTTTGCGGGGATTTGAACAGGATCAAATCCAGTAGGGCAGCCAGCGGATATTCTCTAGGCCCCAAATGCGCAATTGCCAATTAAAGGGGGACAGGGGCAAACCCAGGTAGACGGGCAACCAAATGCCAAAGGAGAGGACGACAAGGCCGATCGCCCCCAACACGATCGGGCGATCGGGGCGATGTTGCCAGAGTCGATCGAGCAGCCAAGCAAACACCAGCACCGAGAAGATGAAGGCTCCCATGTAGTGATAGAGAAAGGTGCAGCGCGACACCTTGGCCCAGGGCAACCAGTTAACGGCGTAGTTCAAAAAGCCATAGGTCAAAAGCAGGACTTCGGGCGATCGGGCGATCACCGCTTTGGCTCCGACCCGTTCCCACAACAAGCGCAGTTGCCAGCGCCGATGTCCCAGGCTCAACACGGGTGTTTCCAGGCGGTAGGTTTCGACCAGGGGGCTGGCCAGGGCCAAGGGTTGGGCGATCGATCGCCACCCTTGCCGCCCCAGCCACCACAGACCCACCACCAACGAGCCGGCCACCAGCCACCACAACAGGGGATTGCCCAGCGCATGAACGTCGTAGACCGTCGGTGTGACGCTGGGCGGCAACTGGGCAATCGGATTTTGATAGTTAATCGGCGCATCGGGGCCGGCGGTGCGCGCATAGAAATAGGCGATCGGCCGCAACAGCAGGGGCCAAGTAAACCAGCGCGAACAGTAGGGGTGCGCCTCGTCACCGCCCACGCGATGGTGATAGCTCAGCAGGCCTTGGTTAAACTCCCAAATGCTTTTGCCGGGGTTGAGCTGGGCATGGGGAATCCAGAGCAACCAGTAGACCACTAGGGGCAACAGGCCCAGCATCAGGCTCATCTGAGCAACGCTGAACCGTTGGAGATGATGCAGGGGGAGCGATCGGGCCCGGGGGGGCGGCGCGATCAGATCCGGCAGATCCGGGCTGCTCGACGGGGCCGGCGGCGACTCCAGCCGATCGAACCAGGCCACCACTCGCCACAGGGCCCACGTGCCCCAAGCCCCCACCAAAAACGCCAGACCATTCCACTTGACGTTGGCGGTGCACCCAAAGCAAAAACCCGCCAGGGCCAACCATCCCCAAACGGGCCAGGCCTGGCGCGATCGCCCCGCCAAGTCCCGCGCGGCCCGCAACCAAAAGCAATGGCCCAACAGCCCAAAGGTGACTAAGTAAACGTTATTCAATCCGTAGCGGGATTCGACCAGAAACAAGCCATCCAGGGCGATCGCCCCCGCCGCCACCAAGGCCAAACCCCGCCGCTCCGACAGCAACCAAGCCCACCAAGCCACCAGCAGCGGCAACAACGATCCCACCACCGCATTCAGCCAGCGATAGCTCACCGTCGCCAACAGCGTCCCGGTGGCCTGATTTGTGGTGTCGCGGCCCCACTGAAAATGCTCGCCAATGGCAATCCCGATCGCGATCAAATACTTGCTCAGGGGCGGGTGGCCGTCTTCCACCGGCTTGCCCACCCAGTAGTCCCGCGCGAACTGGGCAAAGTAGACCTCATCAAACACCAACGTGTTAAAGCGGCCCAGCCCCCAAAACCGGACGATCGCCCCCACGACCACAATGGCCGCCAGCCACCACAGCCACCAGCGCTGCCATCGATCGGGCGGCGGCGCACCCTGATTGAGCACAGATCCATCCAGGGGCGATCGCAAATGAGTCATGACCAGCGCGCAGAACAATAGAAACTCAGGACAGTCGGCCCAGACCACCGGCCCAGGCCGCGCTCGATCGACAACAACCCAGAACCAGCAGGAATCAACACCCAACTAGTCCTAACGAGTCGTGCCATTCGTCATGCCATTGATCGAGGAGTCACTCCCCTGCCAATCACTGCCCAACTGAATCGTGACATCCGAACCCAAAATCCCCGAGCTATCAACCCGCACATCCCCCTGGCCGATCGCCTCCTTCACCTGCTGCGCCCCATCCGCATCGCCATTCTGGGCAATCACCCGCGTCGTGCCGATCATCTCCTTCCAGGGTTTCGCCACAAACGCCCGACGATAGCCCATCGACTCCAGCCGCCGCGCCAGCTCCCGCGCCGCCTCCGGATTCCCGCTGGCATCCTGCACCGCCACCTGAATTTGACTCACATCTTGGGCAGTTTCTGCCGATCCCACACCCTGATCAAAATGCTTCGCCATCAGGGCCCGAATCTTGTCGGGGGAAGGCAGCCAGTAGCTCGTGCCATAGCGAGCAATATCGCCATAATCTCCCGGTGTCACTAGCATTTGCGTGTTGCTGCGATCGACCTGGGTCGCAAACCCCGCCAACGCCACAATCTCCTCCATGCTCAAGTTCGTGTCCAAGTTCTCGCGAATCACCGACAAAATTTGAGGCAACTTGATCAACGTTGTCGGATTCAGGGCCTGCTCCTTCAGCGTGCGCATCGCCATTTGCTGGCGCTGAACCCGACCAATATCGCCGTACTCATCGTGGCGGAACCGCAGGAACGACAGCGCCTGGGCCCCGTTCAGATGCTGGCGACCTTGTTTGAGGTTGATGTAGAGGTGTTGGCTGTCGTCCTGATATTTCATGTCGCGCGGCACGTAGACCGTCAGCCCCCCGAGCGCATCGAGCAGCTTCTCGACCCCTTGGACGTTGATGCGCATATAGCGATCGATCGGGACTCCCCCCAGCAACTCGCTCACGGCCTTGGCGCTCAGGGCCGGGCCGCCGCGACTGTTGGCCGCGTTGATTTTGGTCATGCCCAAGCCATCAACCCAAGCCCGGGTGTCGCGCGGAATCGACAGCACCGACAGTTTTTTCTGACTGGGGTCAAACCGCACCAAAAACATCGTGTCCGAAAGCCCTTCAAAGGAATTGACCAAGGCGTGGTAGCCATACTTTTGAGTCAGGCTATCGTCCACATCGCTAGTCACCACCTTGATGCCCAACACCAAAATGTTTACAGGGCGGGTTAGTTGCGGCAGTTGCAGCCCCAGGCTGGAGATTGGTTGGTGGCCCCCAAAGACGGCTTTTTCTTCGCTGCTGAGTTCCCGTTGACTGAGGCTGGGGGAACTGAGGGAAACGGCGAGCAATGCACCGGTGGTGGCGGAAACGGTGGCCACGCCCAACAGACTAAAGAGCAGCCAGAGCCAACGAAAGCGATTTGCCCGGGGTTTGGGTTGGGGAGCTTGGGGGCGTGACATGGCTGGGTTCAGGGTCTGGGGCTGTCGATCGTTCAAGGGTTGGTCTGAAGAGGCGCGATTGAACTTGCGAGTGGACACGGAGTTCCTCGAAGGGGGAATATCGATGGCGGAGAGCTGATGAGAGAGTAGCGCACCGGGGTTAGGATTCGGTGGGGGCGATCGGGGGGGAGCAGTGTGATCATTCCCTGAAGGCATCACTGGCCGACCAGCACGACCGGCATTGGCGCAGGGTGTTTCAAGGAGACTGCAACGAATGGCCACAAAACTGCCGTCATTTTAGCGGCGTTTTGGATGGATCGCTGTTCAAAATTCCTAGACGATTTGGACATCTGAATGATTCAACTTGCTTTAACCCATGATCCAACTTGCTTCAACTCAACTGATTCAACTGATTCAACGCAATCATTCGTCGCAACGAGTCCTCATGAATCAGCCTAGCTAAACCTTGAAGCGATCGAGATTAATTGAGCGGTCAGTGCCGATCGCTGCGGTTCTCGGACATGGTACGAATGGGTCTGGCCAACATCTGGTCAATGGTCTGATATCCACATCTGATATCCACTGTCCACATTTGAATCCATGGCTGATCAGCGCTGATCGGTAAGGATGTTGGCTGGAGGGGCGATCGGGTCAAGGCCTGGGCAACTCAAGGCCTAGGCAACTATGGGGTAAGCAAGTGCTGTGCAAAATACAAGGCTCAATAATTTACTAGTGGCGATCGCCCAAGGGTTGGGCGGCTGGTTACAAAATCCCTGGCGGCGCACATCGGTGCAGTTGCTGGCGGTTTTGGGGGGCTTTTTTGCGGCTTCGGCGCTGATCACCACGGCGGGCCAAGAAGCCGCCTGGGATCTGTCCATGGCGGGTATTTTGGCAGTGGGTTGCGAATTAGCCAGCATTGTTGTTTATCGCCAAGCCAACGCTCGTGGCGATCGATCGCCCTTGCTCCTTTCGATTTTGAATTTATTTAAACTCGGGCTAATTTATGGATTGTTTCTAGAAGCCTTTAAGCTGGGAAGCTAATCAGTCTAATTCATCTGGTCAACTGCCCATCAACGGTTGAATATGATTTGAGTGATTAAAGCTTGGCTTAACAATAGCTTGAGTAACACTTCAAATTCTTGAGCAGAGATTTCTTGGTCAGGAATTTAAAAAAACAATCGTGAGGCTATAGCAAGATGCTTGAAAGTTTTCAGGTTTTTGAACAGGATTTATCGATCGCCGCGCTGGAAACCTATTCCCAGGCCGATGCCCTAGCGATCGACACGGAAACAATGGGGTTGAAACCCTGGCGTGATCGGCTTTGTTTGGTGCAATTGTGTAACCCCGAGGGGCAGGTTTGCGTAGTGCGGATTGCGCGGGGACAAACCAGCGCGCCCAACCTGAAGCAATTATTGGAAAACGCGGCGATCGAGAAAGTCTTTCACTTTGCGCGCTTTGATGTGGCGATGTTGCAATATCATCTCGACATTGCCACCAATCCCGTTTTTTGCACCAAAATTGCCAGCAAACTCGCCCGCACCTACAGCCCCAAACATGGCTTAAAGGATCTGGTGAATGAGCTAGAAGGGGTGGAACTCGACAAGCGCCAACAAAGTTCTGACTGGGGCAATGCGATTAATTTGTCGAATGCCCAGTTGGATTATGCATCCAATGATGTGCGCTATTTGCTGAGTGCCAAACAGAAGCTAACAGCTATGTTGCAGCGGGAAGAACGGTGGGAACTGGCGCAACGTTGCTTCCAGGCGCTCACCACGATCGTGCAACTGGATTTGCTGCAATACGACAATATTTTTGATCACTAATAATCGATCGCTAATATTCAATTCAGCTTTTTTCTAGTCAGTTGACAAATTCGACGGATTGAAAACGGGTTGAAAACAGTGCGTGGGGCAAATTCTCAAGGCTTTGAACATCAAGGTTCAGCAAGCGCCGAATTGTCCCCACGCACTCCGATGGGTGATGAATGGATTGGGTGGAATGGGCCGATATTGATCAATAGCGAGATTGACCGATCGCCCTTAGCCGATCGTGTAATTGACAATGCGGCCAAAGCCGATCGGGTCTAGGCTTGCCCCACCCACCAACACGCCATTAATTTCCGGTTGCGCCATAATTTCATCAATCAATTCTGGCTTCACCGAACCGCCGTATTGAATCGGCAAATCTTCGCCATTTAGCTGGTCACGAATCCAACCAATCACGCGATTGGCTTCCTTTGATTCGCAGGTTTCGCCCGTCCCGATCGCCCAAATCGGTTCGTAAGCAATCACCAAATGGCTGAGGTTCACGCCCACCAACCCCGCCTTCAATTGTTGGGCAATGTGCGCTTCCGTTTCGCCTGCGTCGCGCTGTTCCTTGGTTTCGCCCACACAGAGAATGGGAATTAGACCCGCCGCTTGGGCGGCTTTTAACCGACGGTTCACGGTTTCATCCGTTTCTCCAAAATATTGACGGCGTTCGCTGTGGCCCACGACCACATAGCGCACACCCAATTCGGTCAACATTTCGGCGGAAATTTCGCCGGTATAAGCACCACTGGTTTCCCAATGCACGTTCTGCGCGCCGATGCGAATGCGGCTGCCATGAAGGGCATTCGACAGCACCGTTAAATCCGTGAAGGGCACGCAAAGTACGATTTCGCGATCGTCCGGGGTTTCGGCGATTTCTTGGACGAAGGGTTTCAAAAACTCCAGGGTTTCCGCCTGGGTTTTATACATTTTCCAGTTGCCTGCAATGACGGTCTTAGCCAAGGTTCGGGGTTGCTCACTGCGCTAGAAATTTCCTCCTAGAACCTTATCGGGTCGGGCGATCGCGGTCAATTGAGCGAACCCGCCCATTACCTGGAACGATTGCTGGGCCGGGGCGCGGGCGGGCGCTGGGCCGGTGGGGTGGTTCGATCGGCCGGTGGGGTTGATCGGGCCGGTTGCATCCGCTGCAAGTAGGGCGTGGGATTTTGGGCAATCCAACCGACGGAGGCGTTATAGCGAATTTCAAACCACAGGCCCCCGCGCCGGCCCGGGGTTGGGTTGCTGGGCAAGGTTCCCAGGGCCGTTCCGGCGGCAATCCGCTGGCCCCGCTGCACGGAGGTGGCTCCTAGGTTGGCGTAGCGCGTTTGTCGCCCGCCCTGGTGATTCACCACCACCAATTGGCCGGGATAGCCCGCGCTGGTTCCCACAAAGGCGACGGTTCCCGGCCCGGTGGCCAGCACCACGGCGCTCGATCGCCCGTCGAGGGTGATGTAGCTGTTAAACACCGCTTCGCCCGTGGGCCCCACCTGCCAGCCAAAGTCCGTGAGCGTCCGCGCTGGTTCCGACAGGGGATAGCGCAGCAGGTCGTTATCGGGGTCGGCGGCCGTCGGCGGTGCGCCGGTTCCGGGGTCGATCGGCGACCACAGCACCCCGGGCACAAAAACCGATCGCGCCGGTTGGGCCTGGCAGCCGTTGACCGTAAACAACGAGTCGGGCCGCACGCGATATTGCTGGGCGATCGACTGCCAGGTATCGCCCGGTTGGGTTTCCACCCGAATGCCATTAATCGGCGGAATCAAAATTTCCGTGCCGGGTTTCGGAGCCTGTCCCCCGCGCAAGCCAGGATTCAGGGCCAACAGGGTGCTGGGCAACAGGTTATAGCGGCTGGCCAGGCTTTCGGCCGTTTCGCCCGCCACGAAGCGGTGACGCTCTAGCCGATCGAGCACCGCCGGGCCGCAGGGGTTGGGTTCCGCCGCCCGCACGGGGCCGGCGATCGCGATCGACAACGCCCCCAGCACCAGCGCGCGGCCCACCCGCCAGGCCCCAGGGCCAGACCCGCCACCGATCGGGCAGAATAACTCGGATACAATGAGGCCCATCTCGCCAATCCCAATGCACAAAGCAAATACACCTTCCACCATACGCACTCCAGCAGGCTTCAGCAGCAATGACGGTGCAATCCGGCCCCCATTCTTCTGACGATGTTCGTGAAGAAGGCTTTGACCACTACCGCGATGACTATCACCCGCCGACTCATTGGAGGACGGTGGAGCACAATCCCTTCTATGCGCCGGCCGCAACCCCGATCGTTGAAGACGACTTCACCAATGACTTCACCTCGGTGTTGCGGCCAGACGATCCCGACCAGTGGGGCGAGTTGCGACCCGATGTGATCGATTGCGTGGAGTTTTTGCGGAGTTTGCACCGCCCGATCGATCCCGCCGTGGCCGCCCTGCCGCCCGTGGAAGCAGCCCCCTTTGAGCGCCAGGCGATCGAGTGGGAATACAAAATTGTGCGGGCCAAGCAACCCATTTTTGGCAACCCCGCCACCTTTGCGCAACTTTGTCGCGAAGAAGCCCTGGCCGGCTGGATTTTGCTCGAAAAGTTTGATAACCGGCGGGTGCGATTCAAACGGCCACTGCACCTGCGCGAGGATCTCGACCCCAGCGCCCTGCCCTTTGACCCCTACCGCACGCACTATCGCCCCCACTGGCAACCACGCTGGGGCCTGGGGGTTGCAGCCCTGCTAGCGGCGGCGGCGATTCCCGCCTATGCGGGCTATACCTGGGTTTCGGTGCAGTTGCTCGGCCCTTGGCGGGAGGATTTGCCCCGACCGGCCGAACGAAACTCGCCCAGCCCCCCACCCCTGACGCTTCCCGGAGAATCTGTTCATGAGTTGCCCGATTCACAGGCTCCCATCCCGCCGCCCGCCAACCGATCGGCGACGCTGGAGCAGCCGACTTGGCTGGGCCCCTAGTCTGTCTGTCCATTTGCCCCTAGCGATCGCCCTCGGTGCGATCGCCGCGCCCGTCAGCCAAGCGGCGGAAACGATCACCCTGCGCTACGGGCCGTTGGGCGGCGCAGTGCCCGTGGCGGATTTGGCCACCTGGGTCGATCGGGGAGAACTGTCCGACGATTTGACCAGCTACCTGGGCCTGAGCCAGCAACCGCCCGATCGAATTCGCCAGGTTCTGAGTCAGCGGATCACAATGCCGGCCTTTTTGGTCGATCGGGCCCTGAGCAGTCGCAGCGGCGAGGTCTTGCTCAGTCAACTGGGGCAAGTGCTGCAAGCGCCCAAAACCGCCAACAGCAGCCAAGCCCTGCGCCAAGCGGTGGTGGCCGCCGCCGAAGATGACGGCCGGATCTCACTGCTGGAAGTGTTGCAGCGCCACCCGGCTCAGAATGTTGATCTACGGGTCGATCGGCTGATTTCCCTGGCCGAAACCTGGAACCAGTGGCGCAACCAAGGCAGCACCTGGCTGGAGCAACTGACCCAATGGGGCGATCGCCTGCGCCCGCGCCGCTAAACCGAGCGATCGCGCCCTAGCAAGGCCCTAGCGATATAACAACCGATTGAGAATATTCCGGCCATTCGGCGCAAACACCTCCACCCGAATCGTGTCAGGATCCGCCGGTTGCCATGTGACCCGGTAGCGGTGGCCGCCGTTGTTCCACGTGTAGGTGCGGCGGCTGGGATTCCCCCCCGCCGTGGCTCCGCTCAGAAAAATCGAACTCCCATCGTTTTCATTGCGCCCGTTGTAGGTGAGGGCGTTGCCTTGGTAGGCGATTCGCACCGTCCATTCCCCATCGGAGAATGCGCCCGTGGGCAGGGACTGAGCCAGGACGATTTGCGGAGCGATCGCCCCGTCAATGGCCGGAGCCGCCAAGCCCAAAATCAGCGCCAACGCCCCAGCTCGCATCTTGAACATACTCATCGCTGCCGCCTAGTTGCCTAACGTCTCAGGGATCGGATGAATCATTAGAAAAACAATCGGCAGAGATGTTACACACCCCCGCCGAGAAGATCCAACTCGATTTTTATCTACCGCTTCTGGAACTCAGGATATCGAGCCAAAGTTCAGACGCAAAGGGGTTGTGACCGATCGCGCGTAATTTTTAACAGACCGTAGAACTTCGCATTAGTTGTTAACCGATCGGGCAACAATTGGCCCAACCCTAGGGGCTGAAGTGCGTCTCGATCAGCGCCGGGATTTGATCGGGCTGAATCCGCGTGTGGCGAGTTTTGTCCGGCAGGGTGACGATCGCCGGGCCGCGATTACATTCCTTCAGGCAACCGGTGGGTTGGACTTTGACCCGATCGCCCAGGCCCTTGGCCGCCAGGGTTTGGGCGATCGCTTGGCATAGGCCATCGCCACCCCGTTTGCGACAGTTCGCCTTTTGACAAACCAAAATCTTGGCGCTGGGAGCTTGGGCCGCCGGGCGATCGATCGGCGGCCGCGCCGGAGTTGGCGGGGGAACGATCGAGGACGTGGGCAGCACGGCCCCCCAGCGACCCGTAGGCCGCACCCGCGACAGACTCAGGGTTTGGGCCTTCAATTTCAGGCGACCCGTTTGGGGGTGGCGTTTGGCTGTGCCGGCCAGGGCCACCCAACTGCCGACGATCGGCCCCGTCCCCAGGCGCGATCGCAGGGGCTTGGCCAGTTTGATCCGTTCGATGCGCCCGCCGGTTTCCAGGTGCAGCCGTTTGCAACGGCCGGCTTTGTCCAGGCGGGTGGCTTGGACGCGGCCACTGAGCTGAAAAAACTGGCGCTGGGAACCGGTGCGATCGAGCATTTCCCCGGTGCTCGCCACGGGTTGGGGCATGAGGCTGCTCAATGGGCGATCGAACGGTGACGGTTTCACGCGGACTCTCCGAGCTATCTAGAAAAATTTGCAATAAAGGCAGCCAAGAAAAGGGGTGTCGATTAGCACACCCCATCCCTAGCCAGTCAGGCAAGATTTATTGAGAAAACTACTCAATTAGAGTCTAGTGGATTTTTGAGATTTTGTAGTGTTTGTATCCCTCAGCAACGGGTGATCCCTGGACGCGCGATCGGCCCGTTGATCGATGGACAATGGCTCAGAACGATCAGAAACCGGTTGAAACTCAGGGAATAATCGACTTGGCCCGGCCGCGTCGTCTAGGGAGCAGCGGATCGAGCCTAGGGCCGTCGGAAATCGGGCGATCGATGGCGATCGCGCCCGTTGAATCGCGCCCGTGAATCGATCGATCTGGGCCATCCGAGCGCTCAGACAATGTTGGCCCTTTGAGAAGAATCTTCAGAACGATGCAGATTAGCGTTGAGCGCTTTACCGTCACCAAGCGATCGCCCCTGACGATCAGTCGCGGCACCAACCGAGGAAACACAAATCTGTGGCTGAAACTGGCGGCCGACGGGATCGAGGGCTGGGGCGAAGCCTCGCCGGTCGTCCATGGCCACCACGCCCAAACCACGGCGGCGCTGGAAGAGTCTCTGATCGCGATCGCGCCGCGCCTCACGGAACTGCATCCGCTCGATCGCCAACGAATTGAAGCAGCGATCGCCCCGTTGCCCTCGGCGGCCCGGGCGGCGATCGACCTGGCGCTCCAGGACTGGCTGGGCAAACGATCGGGCCTGCCCCTGTGGCGACTGTGGGGGGCCGATCGGGCGCAAATTCCGCCGATTTCCGTGACGATCGGGATCGGTTCCCCCGAGGCGGCCCGCCAGCGGGTGCAGCAATGGCGCGAGGCGATCGATACGCCCTGGCTGAAGCTGAAGTTGGGCAGTCCCGAAGGCTTGGCGGCCGATCGGGCCATGGTCGAAGCCGTGGTGGCCGAGGCCCCCAACGCGAAAATCTTGGTCGATGCCAATGGGGGCTGGGACTTGGCCGGGGCGATCGCGATGGCCGGCTGGCTGGCCGATCGGGGGATTGTCTATCTTGAACAACCGCTACCCGTGGGCCATGAGGCGCAACTGGCCGACCTGAAGGCGCGATCGCCCCTGCCGATTTTTGTGGACGAAAGTTGCTTCGACGGGCGCGACATTCCTCGCCTCGCGCCCCACATCGACGGGATCAACATCAAACTCATGAAATGCGGCGGCCTAGCCGAAGCCGCCCGCATGGTCGCCACCGCCCGCGCCTGTGGGCTACAGGTCATGTTTGGCTGCTATTCCGACAGCACCTTGGCCAACACGGCGGCCCTGCACCTGGGCGCGTGGGCGGATTATTTGGATCTCGACAGCCATCTCAACCTAATTGACGATCCCTTTGTGGGTGCGGCGATCGTCCCCGGTGGTCGGCTTGTGCCCACCGAGGTTCCCGGCTTGGGGGTGCAATTGCGTTCCTAGGCAGTGGGTTGAACAGCGGGCTGAGCAGCGGGCGCAATCAACGACAGGATAACGATCGAGCCTTCCCCCTGAAGCACTTCGGCACGCAGGTTGGGGCCAAAAAACCGCTCGATTTTTTCGCGTTTGGCTTGCCAGGTTTCAAAGGGCATTTTCGGCGAGTCAAACTCCAGAATCAGCCCGTAGTCGCCGTTCAAGTCCACCTCATCAACCCCGATCAGCATCGGCCGTTCGGGATTGGTGGGAGCCAAGCCCAACCGCTCTAGCGCCAGGGACAGGTGCGCTTCTTCGCCGTAGCGGTAGCGGGTCACGTCCTTGCGCACCTGGTTTTGGGTGGCGGTGGCCAGGCGATCGCGCAGGGCCACAATCTCCGGCGTGGGCGGGTTTTTATAGGGGGCGGGTTTCAGCTCGGCGGCCGTCAGGGCCAGGCCGCCGAGCAGGACGGGCACGCCATAGAAAAAGGTGATCAGGTTAATGGTGGAGTTGCCCAAGACGTAGGAAACTGCCGCGATCGCCGTCAAGGCTCCACCGGCATAGAGCAAAATTCGAGCAAGGGGAAGGCTGCCAAACACGATCGCGTTCCAATTATTAAGTTAAGTAATGTAAATTTTGAGGCTGAATGCCAAATTAGTCTAGAGCCGCTGGCAGTGACTAGCTACCGTTCTGTGTAGGAACCTGTGCCCTTAGGAGTTTTGCACCATGGATGTACAAGTGTTGAAGAATCAAGTGCGCGAGATGATGACCAAGCGGGATTATTTACTGTCGATGCTCGATCGCGAAGACTTGGGATCCCTGCGAATTGATATCAACCAAGCCCTAGAAGAGTTGGATGACTTGATTGCGGAATTTGAGGCGGCGTTTCCTAATGAGTCGATCGCCTAGGGCTGATGACCTAAACCGAGAGTAACCCGGCGGCGGCGGCTTGACCCGATTGGAGGGCCGCTTCGAGCGATCGCCCTGCGCCCTGGGGAGCACACCAGTCCCCGGCCACGGCGATCGCTCGATCATGATCCACCAACGCATTCACCGTCAAGGGATTGCGCGCGATCGCATAGCGCCACCGATGCACCTGCACCCAGTCCGGTTGCGCGAGATCCAACCCCGTGTCTGCGCCGGCCCGATCGAGCAGCGATCGCCCCACGGCCGCCAAATCCGGCGCATCCCACAGGCGATCGGCCAGGGCCGCCGTGCTGTGCAGCAACACCACCGGCTGGGCCACATCATCGGATTTGCTGTCTTCGCGGGACAGCCAGCGCCAATCCGGTGAGATTTCCGTGCGGATTGCCTGCCAGCCTGCCAAACCCGGCGCGGTGAGCGGGCGATCGGCCCCATAGGCCGCCGTGACGCTGAAGCAGGGATCAAACTCCACCCGGCGGGCGGCCGCGGCCCAATCCGGGGCGATCGGGTCGAGCAACTCCGCCGCCTGGGGAGCCGGAATCGCCAAAACGATCGCGCTGGCCTGCCAGGTGTTCTGTTGATCGGCCGGGTCGATCGCCGTGGGGAAATCGCAGCGAACTGTCCAGGGATCACCGGTTTGCGCAGGCGCGACAAGTTCGATCGCCCGGTGGCCACGGACGATCGTTAACCCCTCGGCCCAAACCTTGGCCGCGCTGCTGAGGCCGGCGGGGATCGCGAATCGATCGCCCACCGAGTCCACCCCAATCCCCGATGCCGTGAGCTGGTGCAGTTGACGGGGCCAAGATCGCAGGTCGCAGGGCCGTTCAACTTCGGCAAGCCAGGCCTCGGTCAGGGATCCCTGGCGCTCTAGAAACGGCACACCTCGATCGGCCCGCGTGCCCAAATGGCGGCGCGTGTTCAGTCGTCCACCCAACCCGCGCGATTTTTCCAGCATCACGACCGATCGGCCCGCCGCCCGCAACTGCCGCGCCGCCGCCAATCCGGCCAGGCCCGCACCAATCACAACGGTGGGATGAGTCATCGCATTTGTCATCGGTATCTGACCTAGGGCCGATCGCGGCGAAAGGGTTGGGGTATTTTTGGGGCAATCCGAACGTTACGCTAAATTCAGAAAATCCAAAGAAAATCTAAAGATTTAGCAGAGATGGTGATCCGGGGTCATGGGTGATTTCCCATCCCTTTGTACAATGGGGCTGACCATCGGGCTATACGGACGGCAGCCTAACAGCGTAATTTTGAGCAGCCATTGAGAGCGATTAGTGCCAACTAATCCGAGCAATCTAAACGCTGGACATGATGCGGAGTGGGGGTTGTGGACGAACTGCGAGCAGCATTGGAATTAGCGACCAATGAGGAATTGTGCGAACTGACCGAGATGTTATTCGCGCGGAAATTTAACCCATTGGACTACGTTGCCACGCCCGATCCCCTCTCGGTTCAGAGCCGCGATCGGGAGGCTTGGTTGCAGGCGATCGATCAGCGGTTTCGCTACCTCGCCGCCGATGGGCTAACGGTTTTGCGCGGCCGGTTCCACGAGATTACCTATCGCGATGTGTTGGTCAGGGTTTGCCAACATTTGCGGTTGCCCTACGGGGAGCGCTGGACGGCCACGGAACTCGAAGCCGAAATTTTCCTACACTTGCTCGATCGAGCCTGGCAGCGGTTGCCCAAACGCCAAAAAGCCGCCCTCACCAAAGATATTCAGCAATCCCTCGCGACGATCCCCGGCGCGGAGGCGATCCCGGCGGCCCTGCGGCGCGACCCGATTCGGTTGCTGCTAGAAGGGGGCGGCGCGATCGCCCTGGATGCGGTGGTGCGGCCCCTGGTGTTGCGCCAAATTGCCCAACAGTTTGTGTCGCATCTGGTGCGTTACCAGTCGGCGCAGGTGGCGATTACGGCTTCCGGCGGTGCGGCGGCGGCGATCGAAACCCAGGTGGCGGCGAAGATGGCCCAGCGCGGCATGATGATGACGGCGGCGCGCTACGGGGCGGCCCAAACGGTGTTGGCGGTGATGGGGCCGCTGATGTGGGGCTGGTTTTTGGCGGATTTGGGCTGGCGGACGATCGCCACGAACTACGGGCGGATCGTGCCCGCTGTGTTTGCCCTGGCGCAGATTCGGATGACACGCGGCGACGATGCGATCGCCTACGGATTCGCCTAGGCATGGGCACGTTTGCACCAATGCGCCAGGGGTGGTGGCGATGGTGGCTGCGACCCACGCGGTCGATCGCGATCGACCCGGCCTTACTGGGGCCCTGGGCGGGTCTTTGGTGGGGCTTGGTGGCGTTGCCCCTGAGTCCGGCCCTGGGTGCGACGGCGATCGGCTTGGCGATGATTGTCACGACCTATCGGCGCTGGGCGGCGATTCGGCGCGATCGAGTGGTGTGGCTTTGGGGGGCGATCGGGGGGCTGATGCTGCTGTCCCTGCCCGGTTCGCCGAACTTGGAGCGGGCGGCCCTAGGGTTGGCGAATTTTTTGCCGTTTTTCTGGGCCTTCAGCGCCCTCAGTCAGCTCATTACGGATCGATCGCACCTGCGGCCCCTGGCCCGGGCGATCGTTTGGGGCAGCATTCCCGCCGTGCTGCTCGGCTTGGGCCAACTGTTCCTGGGCTGGCACGGGCCGATTCGGATCGTGCCGATCGTCGATTGGATTTTGGCCGCTGGGGGCAATCCCGTGGGGCGGCTGTCGTCGGCCTTTGAATATGCCAACGTGACGGCGAGTTATTTTCTGGTGGCGCTGGTGCTGGCGTTGGGTCTGTTGGTGGCCGATCGCGGGCGGGGATCCGGTGCGATGGTGAATCGATCGGGCGAGTCCCTGGCCTGGATCGGCGACCTCCTGGCGATCGGTCTGCTGTTGGGGGCGATCGGCCTGACGGATTCGCGCAGCGGCTGGGGCCTCGCGGCGATCGACCTATTGGCGGCGGGCCTGTATGTGGGCTGGTTTTGGCTGTTGGCCGTGGCGGGCGGCGCGATCGCCCTGGCCCTGGGTGCGGCCTTTGCGCCGGAACCGGCCACCGGCCCCCTGCGGGCGATCGTCCCTCGGGCAATTTGGGGACGCATTAACGACGCGCTCTACCCCGATCGGCCCCAAGCCACCCTACGCACCAGCCAGTGGGATTTTGCCTGGAACCTGGCGGCCCAGCGCCCCGCCACCGGTTGGGGCCTGGGCAATTTCACCGGTCTCTATCAGGCGGCCACGGGCACTTGGCTAGGCCACCCGCACAACCTGGTGCTGATGTTGGCGGCGGAAACGGGCTGGCCGGTGGCGATCGGCCTCGTCGGGCTGGTGGGCTGGATTGCGGCACAATTTTGGCCCCTGGTGAGGCAACCTCGGGCGATCGCCCTGGCCGCCTGGTTTTTAGCGTTCATCAACCTCGCCGCCTATCACCTGTTCGATGTGACCCTATTTGATTTGCGGGTGAACCTGTTGGGCTGGGTGTTGCTTTCGGCAATGTATGGCATTGGGCGCACCGATCGCGCGAGGCGATCGCAGTACAATGGCGAAACCTGCGGCAACCCTGGCAATTCCGCCGAGTGACTTCCCATGGCAAGCGATCGCCCTGACCTGTCTGGCTCCACCTACTACGATTTGTTGGGACTGCACCCGGCCGCCGACGTGGTTGACATTCGCCGGCAATACCGCGAACTGAGCAAGGCCTACCACCCGGACACCACGGAACTGCCCCTCCCGATCGCCACGGTCAAGTTCCAGGAGCTGAACCAGGCCTACGCCGTGTTGAGCAATCCCGATCGGCGCGAGCAATACGACCTCTCGATCGGCTACTCCCGCTGGACGGTGATTCGTCCCTGGCAAAATTTGCAGCCGCCGCCCCAATTTGAATCCTCGAATCTGTACCTAGACCCGACTGATCGTCCCCTCTCCGGCGGCGAATTGTTCGCCCTCTTTACCCTTGGCCTATCCTTCGTCGGCTGCCTAGTCTTGGTGCTGCTGGTTGGAGTCCTGCGCGGCGAAATTTCCCTCACCCAAATCGCCGGTCTGTAGTCCCCGTCCCATCGCTCGACCCGATCGACGATGACAATTTCCCGGCGACAGGTTTGACTGGAACTGTCTAATGATCCTCTTACCGAGGTGATGGTATGGAATTGCAACCGAACTCGCGGACTGTCAATGCGGAAATGCCGGAGCCGCCGGGGCCGGACGATCGCCCCGTTGCCCCCAAGACTGAAGCAACCGATGCCAGCGAAATCGTCACCGTGCGCCCCGATGCGGAAACCCTAACGCGCCAGCGGTTGCCCTACTTTGTCGGCATTTCGGAAGCCACGGCCGGATCAACGGGCATTTCCCTGAATTTGGTGGTGATTCCTGCCGGTGGCGCGGCTGAACCCCATTTCCATCGCGACTATGAAACGGCGATTTATCTGATTAAAGGCCGTGTGGAAACCCGCTACGGCAAAGGGCTGCGGCAATCGGTGATTAATGAGCCGGGCGATTTTATTTTCATTCCGCCGGGTGTTCCCCATCAGCCCCATAACCTGAGCGACACGGAGCCGGCCCATGCGCTGGTGGCACGCAACGATCCGAATGAGCAGGAAAACGTGGTGCTGTACGATCCAGCGGCGGACACTTGAGAGTCCAAACTTCCGTGCCGCAATACCAGATCCCTTGCCATTGGTCTCGGGAGGTGGCTAGCCTAGGGGGCAATTCGCTGCGGCGCTGATCTGAATTCTGAATTAAGACCAGTACATCCGCAATTTGCCATTTACTCCACGACCCATCCATGACCTACTCTCATCGTTTTCTCCAGCATTGGGCGATCGGCCTTGGCGCGGCCCTGTCTTGCTCAATGCTGGGTATGTCAGCCGCCCAGGCCAATGAAGCCGTTACGTTTACGTTGATTAACTCGACCAATCGTGTGCTGGAAGAGTTCTACGCATCGCCCCCGAGCACCGATGACTGGGAAGAGGATATTCTCGGCGTGGATGTGTTGAATCCGGGCGAGTCGGTGGAGATCACGATCGATGATGGTCGTCCCGACTGCGATTATGACTTTAAGGGTGTGCTCGGCCCTGGCGATGGCGTGGGGCGCGGGGCGCTCATTCAATCCAGAGTGCGTGTGTGCGACGGCGAAAGCTACGAATACTCGAACTAGGCCCGCGCGATCGGGGAGTGCAAGGATTGCACCGCTAGCGAGCTAACTGGTTAAAATTGGCTGCGTTTGCATTGGGACAAGGGGTTTTGGCCTCTTGTCCATCGATTTTTTTAGGGGGAGGTGATGGAGGTGTCCGCAGGGTTGGCAGCAGCAGGGTTGGAGACGGCGATCGCTCCGGGGACGTTATACCTGGTGGCCACGCCGATCGGGAATTTGGAAGACATCACCTATCGCGCCTTGCGGGTGCTGCGGGAAGTCAGCGCGATCGCCGCCGAAGACACGCGCCACACGGGCAAGCTGCTGGCTCACTTTCAAATCACTACGCCCCAACTGAGCTATCACGAACACAACCAACACAGGCGAATTCCCGAAATTATCGATCGGCTGCGATCGGGCCAGTCGATCGCCCTGGTCAGCGACGCGGGCACACCGGCCATTTCCGATCCGGGTGTACCGCTGGTGGCGGCCTGTGGGGCAGCGAGCTTGCCGATCGTGCCGGTTCCGGGGGCCTGCGCGGCGATCGCGGGGTTGATTGGGTCGGGCTTGCCGAGCGATCGGTTCTGTTTTGAGGGATTTTTACCCGTTAAGGGCAAGGAACGGCGCGATCGGCTGGCGATCTTGGCCGCGGAACGGCGCACGGCGATTTTGTACGAAGCGCCCCACCGCTTGCGGGAAACCTTGCGGGATTTGGCGCACCAATGCGGGGAAGACCGCCCGATCGCGATCGCCCGCGAACTGACCAAGCGCTACGAACAATTTTGGCGCGGCCCGTTGGCGGAGGCGATCGCCGCCTGGACGGAGGACAATCCCGCCTGTCCGATCAAGGGCGAATTTGTGCTGATTTTGGGCGGCGCGACGGCGGCCGACGCGGCCCCCACGGAAGCAGAGATCGTCGCGGCATTACAGGAGGCGATCGCCCGGGGCGTGAGTCGATCGACGGCGAGTCGCGAGGTGGCAGCCCGGTTCCACTGGCCCAAGCGATCAGTCTATGAGTTGTCGCTAACCATCCCGGAACCCAGCCCGGACTAATCGGGGCGATCGCATTGGGGCTGGGGCTTGTGCCAAGATCGAGCTAGGCCATGTGGAGGATGCAGTGATGAGTCCAGAGGAATTGCGATCGGCGGTGTTGCGGTTGTCGGTGGGCGATCGGCTGCGGCTGATTTGGGACTTGGTGCGATCGCTGCTGGGTTGGCAACGGGCGATCGACTCGGCCGCGCCCGCAGAACCCAGCCTGGAACGGGCGATCGCCCGGATTGAGAGCCTCCTCGATCAAATTTTGTTGACCACGGATTTGGCCTCCTCGGTGAATCGATCGACCTTGTTGCAGCATCTAGAACAGTCATTAGCAACCGATCCAGACCTTTGTCGATCCGTTTTGCAGCAATCAACGGAGTCCCTAACCAAGGCAATTACGGACATTGCCATGGCCAATGCCGCAGCGACGGAATTAAGTCAAAGTTGCACTGCCGAAGAACTGGCTGAGTTAGCTGCGATCGGGACTCATTAACCGTATGGGAATTCTGTTGGATACCAATATTGTGACGGCGCTGATGGTAGGAAATCCCTTGGCAGTCAATCAGTTCACTCAAGCCAAGCTGCGTGGAACTCCAGTTGGAATTAGCGCAATGACCTATTACGAAATTAAGCGGGGCTTACTCGCTAGACCGTCAGCCAATAAGCGATCAGCTTTCCAGCGTTTTTATCAAACCGTAGATATCCTGCCGGTGACGTATCCCGAGATTGTGGAAATTGCGAGCGAGATTTATGCGGATTTGTGATCGCGCGGTTGTCTGATTCAAGATGCGGATATTTTGATTGCGGCCACGGCGATCGCCCAACATTGGGTCTTGGTTTCCAATGATTCCGATCTTTCCCGTGTGCAGAGATTACGATTAGAAAATTGGCTGGCGAGTTAAAGATAGCAATTAATTTCTATATAGATTGAAGCAAATGATTAATTTTTAGCTTCAGCGCAGGAATTTCAAATTCAACCGCAGCCCACACAATTTCAAGATCAATCTCAAAATAATTATGAGCCAAAATATTTCGCATCCCGATCATATTTGACCAGGGAATTTCTGGGTGTTGTTCTCTGACCGTAGATGACAGTACTCGGGCTGCTTCTCCAAGGATTTGTAGATTTTGCACAAACCAAGATTGAATTAACTCATTTTGCTCGAATTCTGTTTTCCCTAGAATGGCATATCGTTCAATGCGATCGATAGCTTCCAGAATGTCCAGCAATTTTTCTCGATCGCTTCTCATAGGGAAATTGCTTCATCCAAAACTCGTTGGCGAATCCGGCGGCGGAGTCCTTTTTCGGTAACGATATCCACGCGGCAGCCCAGTAGGGTTTGCAATTCCATCAACAGGCCGCCCAAGTCAAGCAAACTGCGGCCCTGTTCCATATCCACTAAAAAATCAATGTCACTTTGGGTGTCGGCTTCATGCCGGGCTACGGAACCAAAAATCCGCACATTACGAGCGCCATACTGGGTTGCTAACTGTAAGATGGCATCTCGTTTTGCTTGTAGCTTTGCCTCAAGGCTGATGAATTGAGCGTCTTGGGTCATGGTTGCTCGGCTCTATTTGTGGACTAGACTAGCTTGATTGCTTGAGGGGCGATCGGTTATGAGATTCGCGGCTGATGCACCGATTCGGCGGGCATTTGGTTGATGATTTCCATCGTTTTGATGCTAACGGTGCAAACGCGCTGAATCAAATCGATCGCCCGTTCTTTGTAATCCGCAAAGCGATAGGTATTAAACAATTCGCGAATCGTCGGATCTTTGGGGGTCTTTTCTTTGTGTTGATCCAAGACCCATTCGATCGCGCTGCGATTGCCAAGTTTGTAGTCCCAAGCGATCGGGGGAATGTTGCGGAGGGTGGTGAGCCGATCGATTTGAATGGTTCCGTTGGTTTTGTCGGCTTTTAGTTTCGGCGGGTTGGCTTTGTCGTCGGGGGGCAGGTCGGTGCGATCGAGCGGATAGGGTTCGATTATTTCGTAATTAATATGCCAATCCATTAGGTCGCGGCCCCAGTTTGCCCATTGCCAAAAGTCTGCATAGAGGGGCAGTCGGGGAAAGTCGCGTTTGAGGTTGATTTCGTATTTTTGCCGATAGGCGGGATGGTGCAAAACGGCGTAGGTGTAATGAAAAATATCGAGCCGTTGGATCTGTGAATCCTGATAGTTTTTGCGGAATTGTTGCAGTGCCCAATCGGTGATGTTTTCGCTGCGATTGCCGTCGCGATCGTAGGTGTAAATTGGTAAGCATTGAGTTGGGCGACCACCAAAATCTAATGCAGGAATACAGTCAGCAGACTGTACTAAGAAAGGTATCTGCGTATGGCTTGTAATGGCAATTACTTTGTTCTCTAGATCTGGAAGGGGGAACAGGTCAGAAATTCTATAGGTTCTTCCATTAAAGTGTGAATCGAAATACAAATGAATTTGACTATATGGGCGACAGCAGCTTTTCCGAATTGATTTGGGGGTAAATTTTTTCTGAATGCCTCTCTTTAAATAATTTTCCAGGTCTTCATCCCATTTCATATCAAGAGAATCGCGGCGTTTTCCAGTTTTTAGGCGCTCTTGATAGGCAGCGATCATGTACTTGACTTTCTGCTCAAGGCTTTCACGCGAGAAGTCATAAACCCACTCGTCTCGCTGGGTTTTTACGCCCGCCGAAAACAGACGAAAAACACATTGATCGCCCCGGCCCGCCTTCACTTCCTTATCAACCAGCGGCAACAACTGATCAAAATCGTTATCCGTCTGATTAATCCAGTTTTGTTTCGCATCGGGCTTAATCCGCACCATCTCGGACTTGGCCAACAATTCCAGCGAGCTTTCAGCCAAAAACCGCAGCTTTTCCTTAGCCGTCGCCATCTCCGGCTGATCGATATAGAAGATGCGGCAATTGCGTTTTTCGCCCGATTCAACCGGCAATTTCACACAAAAGGCGATCGCCACACCCGCTTGAATACCAAACACATTGTGCGTCGTACCCGAAAGCCTCGGATTTTCGCGCACATCACCCCCCAAATCAATCAGATAAATATAATCAAACTCCTCTGAAAAACACTTCCGAAACCCGTCAAAGGTTCGAGAATTAATAAATGATCGATTGGTAATGAATGAAATAATTCCTTTCTCGCTTAGCCGATCCGTCGCCCAGCGATAGAATCGGACATACATATCGTAAAGCGCAATTTGATTCTGAGCCGTACCCTTTTTGACATAGGTACTCTTAATCAAATCATCCACCTTACCTCGATCCTTTGAGTCGCCTTTGTAGGATCGATTGGCATTACGAAGATTAAAATTTTCTTGCCAAGCATTGTAGGGCGGATTGCCAATAATCACCGTCAAATCTTCCGCATTTTGCCGCCGAATCCGCTCCGTATTTTCCACCGAAGTCATAAACAAATCCTTTTGCTCCTCCTTCAGCCCCGCATGATCCAACGTATCCAAAAAACAGATATTATTAAACTCCTCATAGTTTCCCATCCGCTGCTGATAGCAATATTCAATATTCAAATTCGCAATGTAGTACGGCAAAATCGCCACCTCATTGCAAAACAAATCCTCGCGATATTTCTGAGGCAGCGATCGCTCCGGTAAATGTTCAATTAACTCCGTGATAAACGTGCCCGTCCCCGTCGCCGGATCGAGAATCTTTACTCCTGGTTCTGCAAGATTCCGATCAAAATGCTTCTCTAGCAGATGATCCGTCCCTTGGATCATAAACTTGACAATTTCCGACGGCGTGTAGACAATCCCCAGCCGATCGGCCGCCTTCGGGTTATAGGCTTTGTAGAAATTTTCGTAAACCGACTTCAGAAATTCTTGCTTCTCGTGATGATCCGCGATCGCCGCCGACTGCTGCCGAATGATCCCGTAATAGTGATCGATCGACTTCAAAACATTTCGCTTCAAATTTCCCGAAAAACAACTATCCACCACGGCTTGCACTTGCCGCGCAATGTTGTTATCCCGGTGAAATTGCGCATCATTAAACACATTCAGGAAGATGTCTTCAGACAAAATGTGCTGAATCAAAATTTCCTGCACATCAAACAGCGTAATTTGGGGATTAATCGAGGTTTTGCAGGTTTCCCAAAACCGATCGCGCAATTCCAAAAATCGCTGATTGGTTGATTCTTGCTCGGCGATCGTCCCCCGCAACACCTCCACAATTTGCGGCAAATCCTCCCGAAACTTCTCGATCGCCTGCCGGAATCCCTTCACCTCCGGCCGCTCATAATCCAAAAACTGGTTGAGGCAACGATCCAACGCCGCCGCATCCGCCAAATCAATTCGATAGACCTCCTCAAAGTTTTGGATTAGAACTGCCGTTCTGGTGTCTTCAAATAAAATATTTTCTTTGGGATAGCCTTTATCAAACTTGGCTTCAATTTCTCGATCTAGATCATCCTTTTCATCCTTCGCTTCCCAGTAGCCTAAATCAAAGTGCAAAACATTCTGCACTACCCCATCAAACCGAATTAAATTACCCTTTGTAGTGTTGCGACTGAGCTGGGTTGCCAAATAATAATTTCGCGGGGCGCAATATTCCTTTAATAGGCTACAAAATGCGCTACTTGTCACACCTTCATTGGTGCTGACATGACGCAACCGATCAATTTCTTTGTAGTAATCATTAATCCATCGGCGCGACATTCCGCAATCTCCCAAAAGGTTCAGCCATTGGCAGGATCTTGGTTCCGATTCTAACCATAGCGGTTATTCACTCACGCAACATCGGTAATTGCCCCAACCATCTCCACGGCCGCGCTCAATCCCATGCCGCAAAATCCTGGGGATCGGGCGATCGCAAAGTTGGCTGGGGGCCGTAGCATGAAAGGGTGAGTCTTTTCAATTCCCCGCTAGTTGCACTGCAGTCGGGGTGCTGGTTCAAGCTGATTTGCGGCGCGAGTTTCCAGCACTTGCCGGCCATTCGGACTCTGGCCCTGGTCTATGGGTTGGCGGGGGCTGATTGTGTGGATGTGGCGGCGGATCCGGCGGTGATTGCGGCGGCCCGATCGGGCTTGGAAGTCGTCCGATCGCGCACCGGCCGATCGCCCTGGTTGATGGTCAGCCTAAACGACGGCGAAGATCCCCACTTTCGGAAAGCCCAGTTTGACCCGGCCCAATGCCCCAGCGATTGCCCCCGACCCTGCGAGCGGGTTTGTCCCACGGGCGCGATCGACCCGCGTGGCGTGACCGAAAGCCTTTGCTATGGCTGCGGCCGCTGCTTGAATATTTGCCCGTTGGATTTGATTGGGGCGCGATCGTATGTGTCCACCCCCAGCGCGATCGCCTCGGTGGTGTTGCCCCTGGGCGTGGAGGCGATCGAGATCCACACGGTTCCGGATCGCTATGATGATTTTGCGCGGCTGTGGCGATCGGTGGAACCCCACCTCGATCGACTGAAGCTAGTGGCGGTCAGTTGTCCCGATGGCCCAACTTTGGCAGATTATTTGCGATCGCTCTACGACTTGATGGCTCCCGGCTTGCGAGCGGCCGGTTGCGCCCTGCTTTGGCAAACGGACGGGCGGCCCATGAGTGGCGACATTGGCGCAGGGGCCACGCGCGCGGCGATCGCCCTGGGCCAAACGGTTTTGCAATTGGGCTTGCCCGGCTTTGTGCAGTTGGCCGGGGGCACGAACGATCGCACCGTGCCCAAACTTCGAGATTTGGATCTGTTGGGGCCCGATCGCCTGGCCGGCGTGGCCTATGGCAGCTATGCCCGATCGCACCTGAAGCCCGTGACCGATCGGCTGGAGGCGCTGGAACGTCAGACCGGTTGCGCCGTGGCGATCGAAACCCAACCGGACTTATTAGCCGAAGCCCTGGCCCTGGCAGCACCGTTGTTTGCTCCGTTGAAATCTCCCCACGATCTCCCCACATTGGCAGCGCTGCCGCCCTAGGTTGCGGCGCTGGCCCTGCTTCCGAGTCCAACTTGTCGCGCTCTGTTGCCCCTATGGTGATGTTTCCCGATACTGGCGATCGTCCCGTGAATTTGCAAACCGATTTGTCTGAATTGGCAACGATCGCCGACTCCGCTGGCGCACCGGCGGCCGGCCGCGAGGCGATCGACCTCGGCCGCACTCGCAGCACCGACGACCTGAGCCAACTGCTGGGCATTTTGCCGCCGCATCTGCGGAAGGTGCTCGAAAGCCACGCGGATTTGAACAGTCTGGTGGAAGTGGTGATGGATTTTGGGCGACTGCCCGAGGCCCGCTTCCCCGGCGCAAGGACGGAAGCCCTCAGCGACAAAACCGTCACCCGCGACGATTTGGACTATGCGATCGCCCGCGTCGGTCACTTTGGCGGCGACAACCGCGCGGGCATAGAGCAAACCCTGCACCGGATCAGCGCCATCCGCAACCGCCGGGGCGAAACGATCGGTCTCACCTGTCGCGTCGGGCGCGCCGTCTTCGGGACGATCGCCACGATTCGGGATCTGGTGGAAAGCGGCAAGTCGATTTTGATGTTGGGGCGGCCCGGCGTGGGCAAAACCACGGCCCTGCGGGAAATTGCCCGCGTGCTGGCCGATGAGTTGCACAAGCGCGTGGTGATTATCGACACCTCCAACGAAATTGCCGGTGATGGCGATGTGCCCCACCCGGCGATCGGGCGATCGCGCCGGATGCAAGTGGCCGAGCCAGAGCTGCAACACAAGGTGATGATCGAGGCGGTGGAAAACCACATGCCGGAAGTGATCGTGATCGACGAAATCGGCACGGAACTGGAAGCCCTAGCGGCCCGGACGATCGCCGAGCGCGGCGTGCAACTGGTGGGCACGGCCCACGGCAACCAGTTGGCGAACTTGATTAAAAACCCAACTCTGTCGGATTTGGTTGGTGGGATTCAATCCGTCACCTTGGGCGACGAAGAGGCCCGGCGGCGCGGCTCCCAAAAAACCGTCCTGGAACGCAAGGCCCCGCCCACCTTTGAGGTGGCGGTGGAAATGCAGGAGCGCAGCCGCTGGGTGGTTCATGATGATGTGGCCACCACGGTGGATTCCCTGTTGCGCGGGCGGATCCCTGAGCGGCAGGTGCGCACGATCAGCGAAACGGGCAAGGTGACAATTACCCACGAGCTGCCGGAAGCCGACCAGGCGGGAACCGATCGCTCCCTGGCTCCGGTCAGCCGCAACGGGGGCCCCAGCAAGGGCGATCGCGGCTGGCGATCGAGCGGCCAAATGACCCCCGTGCCGCCCAACCGCCGGGCCGTCGTGCCCTTGGGAGCCGCCAGTCCCCACGAGGAATTTGCCCAACTGCTCGATCGCACCGACTACACCAGCCAGCGGGCGATCGACGAAACGGATGACCTGAAGCAAAACGGCTATTTGTATATCTACCCCTACGCCGTCAGTCGCCACCAGTTGGAGCAGGCGATTCGGTTGTTGAATCTGCCGGTGATTTTGACCAAGGAACTGGACACGGCCGATGCGGTGCTGGCGCTGCGGACGCATCTCAAAAATCACACCAAACTGCGCCACCTGGCCAAAACCCGCCAACTGCCGATCTATATCCTGAAGTCCAACAGCACGGCCCACATTGCCCGCACCCTGCGCCGGATCCTGAAGCTGGACGACGAGAGCGAATCGGAAGGGGTGGATCTGCGGCTGTTTGCGGACAACGGCAGTGATGACGAAATCGAGGCCCTCGAAGAAGCACGGCTGGCGGTGGAAAACATCGTGCTTCCCAAGGGCCAGCCGGTGGAGTTGTTGCCCCGATCGGCCCATGTGCGCAAGATGCAACACGAGCTGATCGAGCATTACAAGCTCACCTCCACCAGCTTTGGCGAGGAACCCAACCGCCGCCTGCGGATTTTCCCCGCCTAGGGACGATCGAGCCAACAACGACAACCAGTAGGGGCGCACGGCCGTGCGCCCACCGTCATCTTGCGATCGTCACGCGCCTACCCGTGAATCGATCGCCTACAGCACGTCGAATAAAACCGTGGTCATGTAGCGATCGGCCCACTCGGCCCCAAAGGCTTTTTCCAACACGCGGCGGGTCTTATCGTTCTGCAATTGTTGTTGGCAATAGCGCCGCTGGCCCATCTCGATCGCCGCAATTTCTGTTTCATCACTCGTGGGAGCGATCGCCCGCGCTTGCTGACAGTGAATGCGCAGAAAATCGCCAATTCGGGTCACAATTTGCGCGCCTTCCTGATCATTTTCCGGCCGCACAAACAGACAATGGGACGAAAAAATTGTGCCCCAACTGGGAAAGGTGCGCTCTTGGCCAAAGACCAATTCCGGCAAGGCGCTGAGGGCATCGTCGTAGGAGGCGGGCAAAACCCGATCGTCCATTACCGGCGACAAATCCGCGATCGCCATACTCAACTGACCGCGCCCCGCCACCAAATCCGACCCAAACATCGGTAGCGCAAAGCTCGATCGGGGAAACATCACGCAATGCAAAATATCCAGCGCACTGCCCACCTGCGCTAACTCCAAATGGATTTTGCGAAACTCCCGCGTTTGATAACAACGGTTTTCAATTATCAGTTTTTCGCCTTCCAGCGTGCCTTCCACATAACCCAAATCCTCGGGCATTTGGTAGGGTTCAAGGCTCAATTCCGTTTGCCAAACGTGCTCGATCACATTCGCAACGGCGGTGATCGTTGGATGCAGTCGATCGCGCAAGGAACCCGACTTCGGTGATTCAGTATTCGTAGTCATGCTTAAAAAACGTTGAAAAAAGAGGTTTATTGGGACTTACAAGACGTGATCTGGAACATCATCTTTGAATGATCAAATTGCGTTCCTGTCGATAAAATTCTTGCAAGTTAGACATCGTTGATTCTTTAGGGTATGTCACCAAATACAGTTGGATGGAAGCTGGAACGACTGATTTTCCCAGCTCAACCGCCCCAGACAAGATGCTTAGGGCGTGTCATCAAATCCGATTAATCAGGGTTGGAAGGGTTGATTTTCCTAGCCCAACGACCCAGAACAAGGGGCTTAAGCCCCTTGCCCCCACGATTCGGCAACGGTGGAATCAGGGTTTTGGGGATTTGATGACAGCCCCTAAACCCCAAAGGGCAGACATTCCAAAATCGGAGCCGGAATCATTTCCCGCGCATCCAACAATTGCACCACCACTAAATAGATCGCACCCAACAGCAGCGAAATTGCGCCCGTGGCAATGGCCACCCACTTCGATCGCGTCACAGCCCATCCTCGCAGTTCGATCTATTGCGTTTATTTCGGTCTAGGCGATGCGCTACCTCAACCGTCAGCGCCCTGTTTCAGTCTACGATCCACGGGGCCGCGCTCGATCGCCCATCTCCGCTGCACAGCACCCCAGTCCACAGGGCAAAATGAGGATTGCCACGACATCTCGTGATTACGTCTGATTACGTCCCCGATCGCCCCCTGATTGCATCGCTATGGAACCGGAACCTTGGATCGTTGAAGCCCACAACATTCGCAAAACCTACCGCACCGGGTTTTGGCTGAATCAAGCGGTCACAACGCTTCGTGGCGTGTCGCTGGCCGTGCGATCGGGCGAAACCTTTGGCCTGCTGGGGCCCAACGGCGCAGGCAAAACCACCATGCTCAAAATTCTGCTGGGCATCGCGCAGCCCACCGGGGGCAGCGGCACGGTGCTGGGCCGGCCCCTGGGCGATCGCGCTGCCAAGGAACAGGTGGGCTACCTGCCGGAAAATGCCTATTTTTATGACCACCTGACCGGTTGGGAATATTTGGAGCAAGCGGCGGCCCTGTTCCAACTGCCCCGCCCGATCGCCCAGCGCCGAATTGCCGAATTGCTCGACTGGGTGCAATTGTCGGAAACCGCCGCCCGCAAAAAGCTGATGAAGGACTATTCCAAGGGCATGTTGCAGCGGGTGGGCATGGCCCAGGCGCTGATTAACGACCCGGAGGTAATTTTCCTGGATGAGCCGATGTCGGGCCTCGACCCGATCGGTCGCCACCAGTTCCGCGAAATCGTCCTGACCCTGAAGGAACGCGGCAAAACGATCTTTTTCAATAGCCACATTTTGTCGGACGTGGAGCAAGTGTGCGATCGCGTGGCCATCCTGGCCCAGGGCGAACTGCTCTGCGTCGGCTCCCTCGATGAGCTGCTCGGCTCCAGCAACACCTATCGTGCCACCGGTCGGGGCGGATCGGCCGCCGCGATCGGCCCCTGGCTGACCAACGCCGACTTCCAAGGCAACTATTGGCGCGGCTTGCTCCAGGGCGATCCATCGGATTTTTTGCAAGCGGTGGCCGCCGCCAACGGGCAAGTGTTGACCCTCACCTTGCAGCGACCGTCCCTAGAGGAATTTTTCGTGAACCTGGTGCGCGATCGCCAGATTCAACCCAGTTAAGGTCTCCAGTCTCCAGCTAAGGTCTAGGATCTATCCTCAAATCCCTGGAACCTTGACTCTGCCGTTATACCAATTTCCCAAAGTTTTGAGACAGAATAGAGAATCGTGATCTCATGCCCCAGCCCTGAGTATGACCGGCATCCTCAAAATCGAGATTCAAGAATCAGCAGCAGAGCTGAAAGCCCTCATGGAG
>QLAH01000105.1_pt1 | contig 77948 bp, 78 predicted proteins | sample 4693081 | NCBI WGS metagenome assembly QLAH01 (sample SAMN09425401, study PRJNA476045) | Lake water metagenome, whole genome shotgun sequencing project.
ACTGAAGATCGCCACCGTCTCGCTGGCCGGCTGCTTCGGCTGCCACATGTCCTTTCTCGACATCGACGAACGCCTGTTGCCGCTGCTGGAACAGGTGGCGTTCGACCGCTCGCCCCTGACCGACATCAAGCACTGCGGCCCGTGCGACATCGGCCTCATCGAGGGCGGCGTGTGCAACGCCGAAAACGTCCACGTGCTGCGTGAATTCCGCGCCCAGTGCCAGGTGCTGGTGGCCCTGGGGGCGTGCGCCGTCAACGGCGGCCTGCCGGCGCAGCGCAACCACCTGGCGCTGAGCGACGTGCTTCAGCAGGTCTACCTCACCGGCCACGGCCTGGCGGCGGGCAGCCAGATCCCCAACGACCCGGAACTCCCTCTGCCGCTGAACCAAGTCCACCCCGTGCACGAGGTGGTGCGCATCGATTACTTCCTGCCGGGCTGCCCGCCCTCGGCCGACGCCATCTGGGCCTTTCTGAACGATCTCATCGCCGGCCGCGAGCCCCGCCTGGGCCACGGCCTGCTGCAATATGACTGACGCCCTGCCATGAACCCTTCCGCCGACCTTGAAACCGCCCAGGTGCCCCGTGAAGGCCTGCGCCGGGTTGCCATCGACCCCGTGTCGCGCGTGGAAGGCCACGGCAAGGTCACGCTGCTGCTCGACGAGCGCAACCGCGTGCACCAGGTGCGCCTGCACATCGTGGAGTTTCGCGGCTTCGAGCGCTTCATCCAGGGGCGGCCCTACTGGGAGGTGCCCGTGATGGTGCAGCGGCTGTGCGGCATCTGCCCGGTGTCGCACCATCTGGCGGCCAGCAAGGCGCTGGATGCCGTGGTGGGCGCACGACAGCTCACCCCCACCGCCGAGGCCATGCGCCGCCTGATGCACCACGGGCAGATCCTGCAGTCCCACGCGCTGCATTTCTTCCACCTCTCCTCGCCCGACCTGCTGTTCGGCTTCGAGTCGGAGGTGGAGCGGCGGAACATCGTGGGCGTGGCGCAGGCCCATCCGGCCATCGCGAAGCAGGGCATTCTGCTGCGCAAGTACGGGCAGGAAGTCATCCGCCTCACCTCGGGCAAGCGGGTGCATGGCACCTCGTCAGTACCCGGGGGCGTGAATCGATCGCTCACCGGCACCGAGCGGCTGGAACTGCAGCAGGGCATTGCACAGATCATCGCCTGGAGCCAGCAGGCCGTGGCGCTGGTGCAGCAGCTGCATGAACAGAACCCGGCGCTTTACGATGTGTTCGCCACCGTCCGTTCGCCGCTCATGGGACTGGTGGGGCCGGACGGCAGTCTGGACCTGTACGACGGCGCCCTGCGCGCCACCGATGCCGACGGCCAGCGCCTGTTCGACCAGTTCGATGTGAACGGCTACGACCGCCTGCTGACCGAAGAGGTCAAGCCCTGGACCTACATGAAGTTCCCCTATTTCACGGCCATGGGGCCGGCGCAGGGCTGGTACAAGGTGGGGCCGCTGGCACGCATCCAGAACGTCGACCGCCTGCCTACCCCGCTGGCCGAGCAGGCGCGCCAGCAGCTGCTGGCCTACGCCCGTGCACGTGGCCATGCCGTGCTGCACGCCACCCTGGCCTACCACTGGGCGCGCATGATCGAGATGCTGCACGCGGCCGAAACCATCGAACGCCTGCTGCAGGAAGACGCGCTCGAAGGCTCCGACCTCATGGCCCAGGGTGAGCGCCAGCGTGAAGGCGTGGGCGTCATCGAAGCCCCGCGCGGCACGCTCATCCACCACTACCAGGTGGGCGATGACGATCTCGTCACCATGGCCAACCTGATCGTGTCCACCACCCACAACAACCAGGCCATGAATATGGCGGTGCGCGAGGTGGCCCGGCGCTACCTGGACGGGCACGAGCTGACCGAGGGCCTGCTCAACCACATCGAAGTCGCCATCCGTGCCTACGACCCCTGCCTCTCGTGCGCCACCCACGCCCTCGGCCAGATGCCGCTGGAGGTGGTGCTGCTGGATGCCGACGGCGCCGAACTGGATCGCAAGGTGCGCCATTGACCGTGGCTGAGCCACCACCCGCACCCACTCTGGTGCTCGCCTGGGGCAACCCCAGCCGGGGCGACGATGCCCTCGGCCCGCTGTTTGCCGAGGCCGTTGAGGCCTGGCAACTGCCCGGCGTGGAGTGCCTGACCGACTTCCAGCTGCAGGTCGAGCATGCGCTCGACCTGCAAGGCCGCGAACGCGTGCTGTTCGTGGATGCCACCATGGCACCACAGAGCCCCGCAGAAGACGCCACCCGGGGCTACGGGGTGATCCCGCTGCAGCCCCGGCGCGACAGCAGCTTCACCACCCACGCCCTGTCACCCCAGGCGGTGCTGCAGGCCTGGGTGGACCTGCATGGCCAGCCCCCCCCACCCGCCTGGTTGCTGTCCATTCATGGGGTGACGTGGGATCTGGGCGATGAGGTTTCGCCAGCCGCCCGGTTGTGCTTGAACAATGCCTTGCGCTGGACCCATGACTGGCTCAAGGGCTAGCCGCTGGAGCCCTCTGCTGAAACCGTTCGCGCAACCCGGCGCAGTGGTCCTGGGGGGGAGTCGGCGGGGTGTGCCAGACCGCGTCTGAGGCCAGAGGCTCGGCGCCCGGGGTTCGGAGGTCCAGCACCTTGATCTGCGACATCGGCAACGAGGCATCGATTCGGCCGAGATGCCACGGCACTCCATGGTCTTTCCTGGCGTGCTGGCGTCCGGTGACGAGCACCACCACCTTATCGGGCTGTATCAGTGCACTCACCGTTTCGGCCATGGCCACATCGCGACCAATCTGGATCCGTGCCATGCCGGGCAGCTGGCTGGCTGGGAGCAGTTCGCAGTGGGCCGAGTGGATGAGCGCTTCCAGTTCGGGGCGCCTGTCTGCCGGGATGGTGAGGTCCAGCGCTTCATTGCGCATCGCCGTTCGCATCGATGCCCTGGGCAGGTTCCCCCCGTAAACCGGCACGCCAGCTTTCACGGCCGCCATCACCACCTGGCCATAGCGTTCCCAGGGCCACCCGGCGTCGTTCCAGGCCAGACGCTGTTGCACCGCTTCCGGACTGGCCGAAGCGGGGAGTCCCTTCGTGTCACGACCCTGATCGGCCATTTCCAGCACCAGAGCGTGCAGACGGGCTTTGCTGGCCAGATGGGTGACCACCGCAGCCTGCAGTTGCTGGTGCTCGGTGGCGTCGTGCTGCTCGCCGATGAGCAGCACGGGCGCAGGCAGCAAGGCCTGCAGGCGTGTACCGATTTCCAGGGGGTCGGCAGGATGGGTGGTCGGCGCGTCTTGCCCGAGGGCATGAACCGCCAGCAAACCAACCAACATGACCAGACAAGCTTTCATGGGCACATCCTACGCCGCCGAGGCAAGCCCTGCATCCCCTTCAGGGTTAACCAGGGTGTTGGGGTGGGGGCATCACAGATCATCACCCTTATCATCTCTCCATGACAACCCCGAGCGCTCCCCTCAGTGCCTGGCTGGCCCGATGGCCCGTCAGCGAAGTGGCCCAGTGGCTGGAAGACGCGCATTTTGCGGTGTATGTGTTGGACCTGGATGGCCGGTTTGTCGGTGTCAACGACCGCTTCTGCCGTCTCCTGGGATATGGTCAGACGCAACTGCTGGACATGTCCTTTCTCGACATCACCCATCCAGACGATCAGGTGGGCGACCGACAGCGCTTGACCATGCTCTTCGACAAACAGGTGGACCATCTTCAGGTCGACAGGCGTTTTGTACGTGCCGATGGCCGGCTGGTCTGGGTGCGGCTCGGTGTCCGGCGGATGGAATGTCGACTCACCTCAGGGCCACCGGTGTTGCTGGGGGCCTCACAGGAAGTCGGCATCGACGAGGCCGCCCGGGCGGCATTGGAACGCAGCGAAAACAGCCTCCGCCTGGCGCTCGATGGCAGTGGGGCAGGTCAGTGGGACTGGGACCTCCGCACCGATGTCGTCGAGTTTTCCGAAAGCTTTTGGCGATTGATGCGGTACCAGGGCGACGATTTCCGCCGCGATTTCCATTTCCCCGACCGTCTGCACCCGGATGATCTCGAAAACACCACCTCGGCGGTGCACCGGGCCATCCGGGAGGGGGTGCCTTTCGATCGTGTCTATCGCGTCCGATGCTTCGACGGCACGTGCCGCTGGTTTCATGGACGCGGCATGACCCACCTGGATGCCAGCGGGAAACCCGAGCGGTTTTCGGGCATCCTGTTTGACATTCACGAACAGCAACTCGTCGAGCAACGCCTGCGAGAAAGCGAGTCGGAGCTGTCGTTCCTGGCCCGTCACGACGCCCTGACCGGTCTGCCCAACCGCATGATGTGGAGCGAACGTCTCTCGGAAGCGCTGGCGGATGTCCAACGCAACGGCAGGCAACTGGCCATTCTCATGCTCGATCTGGACGGATTCAAGAACGTCAACGACACCCTGGGTCACGGCGTGGGCGACGATCTCCTGTGTCATCTGTCTCAGCGATTTTCCCAACGCCTGAGAGCGGGCGACACCCTGGCCCGCCTGGGTGGCGACGAGTTCGTCTGGCTGATGCGGGGGCTGTCCGGGAGTGAAGATGCCGCCCGTCTGGCCCAGGAACTGGTGAGCCTGCTCAGCGAACCCTGGATCAATCAGCAGGGACACGAGGTGCACATCGGGACCAGCATCGGCATTGCGCTGTATCCCGAGCACGGCCGGGACGAGCAGACACTCATGAAGGCGGCCGATGCCGCACTGTACCGCGCGAAGGCAGACGGCCGCGGGACTTTTGCCTATTTCTCCGACGACATGACCCGCCTCGCCACCGAACGCCTCCAGCTGGAGGGGCGTTTGCGTCAGGCCGTCCGGGAGGGCGCATTCCGGCTGGTGTTCCAGCCGCAGTGGGAGTTGGCCACCCGTCGTCTCGTGGGCGCCGAAGCGCTGGTGCGCTGGCATGACGAGCACCTCGGTGAGGTCTCACCCGCCCGTTTCATTCCGGTGGCCGAGGCCTGCGGCCTCATGGGTGACATCGGCGCCTGGGTGCTGGACCGTGCCTGTGCCACCCTGCGCCGCTGGATGCATGCCGGCTGGTCCGAGGCCAGAATGGCCATCAACGTCTCGCCCAGGCAGTTTCACCGCGGGCTGCTCATCGGCCAGTTGAATGACGCACTCCGGCAATACCGTCTGCCACCCGAATCACTGGAGCTGGAAATCACCGAAGGTCTGCTCATGGAGCGCAGCGAGCTGACCATGGACGTGCTGCACCAGATCCGGCAACTCGGCATACGCGTGGCCGTGGACGACTTCGGGGTGGGCTACTCCTCGCTGGCCTACCTGAAACGCTTTGCGGTGCACACCCTCAAGATCGATCGAACCTTTGTCTCGCCACTCGAAACCGATGCCGAAGACCGTGCCATCTGCAGCGCGATCGTGGCGATGGGGCATACCCTGGGTGTCAAGGTGCTGGCCGAGGGGGTCGAGACCGAGGCCCAGTGGCGTTGTCTGGCTGACATGGGTTGTGACCATTACCAGGGTTACTGGCGCGGTGGTCACCCCCTCACCGAAGCCGATTTTGCGGCTAAACACCTGGGCTGATCCCGACCGTGCTCAAGCCATGCGGGTAGGGCCAGGCCGGATGGTTGCCACTCAGTGCACCACCACGGGTGTCTGGGCCAGGGTGGCGTAGCCTTCCAGCGTGTCCTCCACCTCTTCCTGGGTGGGGGTGTTCTGTTGCCAGGCATGGATCTGCTGCTGGAAGAGCTCTGCCCAGGAACCGTCCAGATAGACCTCCTTGCCTGAGCGCTTGTCAACGATCTCGAAGCCGTTCCGCGGCATCTGTGGACCGCCCGGTGCGGCACCACTGCCCAGCGGTTGAGCTTCAGATGCATTCGCGAAGATGTGTACCACCGCGAAAGTGTCAGAGTCGTAGAGCATGTGCATGATCGGAATGTCCTCGTAACGCAATAACCCTGCAAGCCCCATGCCGGGTCATGGCTCATGGTGCCGGTCCAGCCGGCCTGATCATGACATGGGGGCGATGGGCGGGTCTTCAAGACACCCGCACGGTCATCCAAGCAAAACCTGTGCCCTTCAGGGGGGAGGCCATGAACGCAGACGCTGGTCGACCACATCGCCGTTGGGATCCTGAAGCAGGATGCGCACCGGCAGCCAGCCGAGCGCTTCGTGCAGCCACAGGCTCATGCGGGTGTCCTCCGGTTCACGAGGTTGTCGTTCCAGCCGCTGTGTGGGCAGATGGCCAGCGGGGATGTCGAGCCGCTCGGCCCCTTTCCACACGAAAGTCCACGGCTCTGCACCATGATGGCCCATCACCGGCACGACCCAGGGCTCGGGCGTGAAACGCCCGGCCTGCCGGTGGGCGCGCAAGGCCAGTTCGAAGAACAGCGTCAGGTGATCCTGGCTACCGGGTGCCAGTGGGCCTTCCCTGACCAGTTCGCCTTCCCGAAACAACCGAAATTGCTGCCGCAGGCCATCGATTTCGAACCGTCGCTCCCGCCGTGCCTGGTCGATGAACAGGGCGGGCTGCATGCCAGCGAGCGACCAGCGTCCCGACGAGCGCTGTGTGCGCCGGCCCAGCAGGCGAATGCGCATGTCCAGCTGGGCCTCGTAGCGGTCGGCCTGTCCATTCCAGGTCAGCTGGCTGCTGGCACGGTAGGGCAGCCCCCTGGCCTGGCCGCTGACGTCGTACTCCAGGACCAGGGTCTGAGGCCAGGGCGACTGCACTTCCTGGGCACCGGCCATCAGTGGCCAAGCCCCGCCGGCAGTCAGGGCTTTCAGCCAGGTCCTGCGGCTCCAGCGTGGTGCGGGGGACAGCGTGATGCCAGTGTTTTCCATGTAGGCAATCGTACACTCGGGTCGCATGAAACTCGCCACTTACAAAGACGGGTCCCGGGACGGGCAATTGGTGGTCGTCTCGCGAGACCTGTCCACCGCTCACTACGCCACCGGTATCGCCGACACCCTCCAGCAGGTGCTGGACGACTGGAACTTCATCGCGCCCCAGTTGCAGGACCTGTCGGTCACGCTCAATCAGGGCAGGGCCCGGCACGCGTTTGCGTTTGACCCCCGGATGTGCATGGCCCCATTGCCGCGGGCCATCCAGTGGGTGACAGGGGAAGACACCCGATCGGCAGTTCGGGGTACCGAAGCCGTGCCGCCCAGCCTGGTCGTGTGTGGTGGCGACGCACTGCGCGGGCCCACCGCCGATCTCGTGCTGACCAGTGACAGCCTGGGTGCCGATATCGGCGCCGGGCTGGCCGCCATGGTGGACGACATCCCGCAAGGGGCCCCACCGGCCCGTGCCCTGGAGGGGATACGCCTGATGGCGCTCAGCGCCGAAACCGTTCTGCACCATTGTCTCCCTCAAGAAGGGGCCCCGTCGGCGGGCGTCCCACTGGCCCGACCCGATACCGCTTTCAGTCCGGTGGCGGTCACACCCGATGAGTGGGGCGAGGCCTGGCTCGCCGGTCGCGTCCATCTGGTGCTCCAGTCCACCCTGAATGGCCGAAAGATGGGCATGCTCGATGCCACCGACATGGCCTGGTCATTTGCCGAGCTCCTCTCGTGCCTGGCCCGAGGCCGACCCCTGCAGGCGGGCACGATCGTGGGCAGTGGCATCTGGCGGCACCACCCAGCCCAGCCAGGGGATGGGGCGCCCACCTGGCCCCGAGGTCACGGTTGTCTGGCCCATCGACGGGCTGCCGAAATCCGACTCCATGGCCAAGCTATCAGCAACTACCTCACCTGGGGTGATGAAGTACTGATCGACATGAAAGGCGCCGATGGCATGAGCGTCTGCGGCGCCATCCATCGGGTCGTCAGGTCGGCTGGCTGATCCCGGTTGCGTCAGTGGCTGGCGATCAGCGGGCGTACACGGTGTCGAGCGAACGAAAGCCCTTGATCTCGATCGGATTGCCCGACGGGTCCCGAAAGAACATGGTCCATTGCTCGCCAGGCTGACCTTCGAAGCGGATCTGGGGTGGCATCATAAACGCCACGCCCGCCTGGGTCAGCCGGTCGGCCAGGTGTTGCCAGTCCGGCAACGCCAGAACCAGCCCGAGGTGGGGCATCGGCACCCGATGATCGCCCACCTGACCCGTGTTCGTGGTCGCGAAGGGCGTGCCCAGGTGCAGCGAGATCTGGTGCCCGAAAAAATCGAAATCCACCCAGGTCGAGGTGCTTCGGCCCTCCTCACACCCCAGGACGTCGCCATAGAAGCGGCGGGCCTCGTCGAGGTCCGTCACGTGGTAGGCCAGATGAAACAGGCTGCGCATGGCGGTCACATCGAGGGGTGAGCCGCGCCTCCACGCGCGTGCTCGGACTGGTCCTGGCAGCCCACGCAACGCATCGCGGTGGGGTTGGCATGGAGTCGGGCGGTGGGAATTTCCACACCACAATCGATGCACAGGCCGTAATCGCCCGATTCGATCCGCTTGAGCGCGGTGTCGATCGCACTCAACGTCGCGGCCTCGCGCTCGTCCAGCGCCATGGCCAAGTCCCTCTGGGCATCCAGTTGGACCCAGTCACCGCTTTGTTCGTCGTGCGGATCGGTGGCGGCTTCGGCTCGGCCCATTTTGCCGCCGCGCTGGGCACGGATCTGTGCAATCACGTCGGTGCGCATCTGCCTGAGCTGCTGCGCAAAGGTGTCGGAAATGGGTTCGCTCATGGTGGGCTCCTCAGTGGTTTGCCTCATTGTCATGCAAATGGCTGCGGCTCACCTTGATGCCGGTCAAGGCCTGTGGCGCGATGACCTTTGGTCTTCTGGTCAAGCTATGGCATGCTATGGGCGATGCCTCAACCTGGAGACCGATCATGAGCGCCCCCGACATGAGTGTTTTTGCCCAATACATCCCCGGCTTCGAATTCCTGCAAAACCTCAGCCGCCAGGCAGCCGGCGGTGCTGCGGCTGGCACATCGTCGGCTGTGCCCGGCATGCCGCCCATGAGCCACTGGGTGGCGCCGACATTCGATGTCGAAGAACTGGACAAGCGCATTCAGGACCTCAAGGCCGTCCATTTCTGGCTGGATCAGAACACCAAGGCCCTGGCGGCGACCATCCAGGCACTTGAAGTCCAGAAGATGACCCTGGCCACGCTCAAGAGCATGAACGTCAGCATGCAGGACATGGCCGACGCCTTCAAGATCCGCCCGGAAACCGTCGCTGCTTCCCCCGAGCCCGAACCGGCTTCGCCCACGCCTTCGCCGGAAGCTGAAGACGACAAGCCCGCTGTCGACCCCATGCAGTGGTGGACCGCGCTGACCCAGCAGTTCCAGACCATTGCCACCGGCGCCATCAAGGACATGGCCGATCAGGCCACCCGTGCGGCCGAGCAGATGGCCCAGAGCGTACAGGCCGGCGCCGATGCCGTGGCGGCCGCTCAGCCCGTCGAAACCGCAGCACCCCCGGTCTCCCGAAAGCGATCTTCGGCCACCCGGTCGGCCACCCAGCCACGTTCCAGTGGCCGCGCTGCACCCGCCAAGAAGGCGGCCACCAGCCGGGCGGCAACCACCCCGAAAAACCCGACGCGCAAGCGCTGACCTCAACGCCTGGCCACGGGGTTGAAACGGTTTCCGCACGCCCACGCCACCCATCCGCAATGGCGGATGGCGGCTGCCCTGGTGCTCGCGCAACTGCGTGCCCAGATGGCGTTGCCTGCCTTGGCCGCACAGCCCTCGCTGGGACTGCTCTACATCACCGACCATTACGCGGGACAGGCTCAGGACATCCTGGATCACCTGGGCGCCGAACTGCCGGAGGTGACCGACTGGGCCGGGACGGTGGGGGTCGGGATCGCGGCCACTCAGGTCGAATACTTTGACGAACCCGCCCTGGCGGTGATGCTCTGTGACCTGGCCCCTCACCAATACCGGGTGTTCAGCGGGGTGTCGCCTCTGGCGACGGCCCAGGGAGCGGACGGCTTTGTGGCACAGACTGCGCTTGTCCATGCCGATGGTCAGACCCCCGAGCTGTCGGAACTGGTGGCCGAAGTGGCTGAACGAACCGCCACGCACTATGTTTTCGGAGGCCTGGCATCGAGTCGTGGGCCGCTGGTGCAGTTCGCCCGGTCCAGTCGTGGCGCCGTGCCGGGCAGCGGGCAGCAAGGGGCTTCAGGCGTGTTCCACGGCGGGCTCAGCGGGGTGGCTTTCGGCCCTGAGGTCTCCCTCATCTCCCGAGTCACACAGGGTGTACGGCCGGTGTCTGTCCCGCACGACATCACCCTTGCCGATCACAACGTCGTTCTCGAACTCGATCACCGGCCGGCGCTCGGTGTCTTGCTGGAAGACCTGGGCATCACCCTGGAGGCGCCTCAGCTGGCGGTGGCACGATTGCGCCAGACCCTGGTGGGCATCAGCCTCCCCGATGCCTCGCCTCCTCAGGCGTTGAGGCGACCGGGTCAGATGGGCGACGATGTGCTGGTTCGACACCTGATTGGACTGGATCCGGGGCGTCATGGCATTGCCATCGCCGATCAGGCGCCTCGGGGGGGTCGTCTGGTCTTTTGCGAACGTCATCGTGAGGCAGCCCGGGCCGACCTGATGCGGATCGGCGCGGAAATTCGCGAAGAGCTGGAACCCGAAAGCCTCACGGCCGATATGGCCAGCTCGCTCAGCCATACCGACGCTGAGCCCGGTTTCCTGCTGCCCAGTCGCATGGTGGGTGCCCTTTACGTCAGCTGCAGTGGCCGCGGCGGCCCGCATTTCGGAGGGCCCAGCGCCGAGCTGCAGATTCTGCGTCGTGCCCTTGGCGATGTGCCGCTGGTCGGGTTTTTTGCCGGTGGTGAAATTGCCCACCATCGCCTGTATGGCTACACCGGCGTGCTCACCGTGTTTGTGGCTGAACAAACCGGGTCCTGACGGGTCTCAGACCCCCCGTGCGCGCTCGGCCCTGAATCGCTCGCGGAAGGCGCCAAACGCGCCCACATCCAGCGCGCCTCGCACCTCCTGCATCAGGTTCAGGTAGTGGTGCAGGTTGTGGATGGTGGTGAGCATGGGGCCCAGCATCTCGCCGCAACGGTCCAGGTGGTGCAGGTAGGCGCGCGAAAAGCCGTCGCGGCCGCCGTCGTCCCAGCTCACACCGCTGTTGCCCGCACAGGCGTAGCAGGTGCAGGTGGTGTCCAGCGGCTGCGGGTCGGCTTTGTGGCGCGCGTTGCGGATCTTCAGGTCGCCGTAACGGGTGAAGATCGTCCCGTTGCGTGCGTTGCGCGTGGGCATCACGCAGTCGAACATGTCCACGCCACAGGCCACGCCTTCCACCAGGTCTTCCGGCGTGCCCACCCCCATCAGGTAACGCGGCTTGTGCGCCGGCAGTCGGTGCGGGGTGTGCGCCATGATCTGAAGCATCAGGTCCTTGGGCTCCCCCACGCTCACGCCGCCAATCGCGTAGCCGGGGAAGTTCATGTCCACCAGCGCCTCCAGCGACTCCTGGCGCAGGTGTTCGAACATCCCCCCCTGCACAATGCCGAACAGCGCGTTCGGGTTTTCCAGGCGTTCAAACTCGGCCTGGGAGCGCTTGGCCCAGCGCAGGCTCATGGCCATGCTCTTGCGAGCCTCGGCCTCCGTGGTGATGTGGCCCGAACCCTTTTCACCCTGCCAGTAAGGCGTGCATTCGTCCAGCTGCATCACGATGTCGCTGTTCAGGATGGTCTGGATCTGCATGCTCACCTCGGGCGACATGAACAGCTTGTCGCCATTGACCGGGCTGGCAAAGTGCACGCCTTCCTCGGTGATCTTGCGCATCGCGCCCAGGCTCCACACCTGAAAGCCGCCCGAATCCGTCAGGATGGGTTTGTGCCACTTCTCGAATCCGTGCAGGCCGCCAAAGCCTTTCATGATGTCCAGCCCCGGGCGCATCCACAGGTGGAAGGTGTTGCCCAGGATGATCTGCGCGCCCATGTCGTGCAGGCTTTGCGGCATCACGCCCTTGACGGTGCCATAGGTGCCCACGGGCATGAAGATGGGGGTCTGCACCACGCCGTGGTTGAGGGTGAGCGTGCCGCGGCGCGCGTGCGATCCTGCATACCCCTCGCGGGCGGGATCGGTCTGAAGGACTTCAAACTGGAGCATGGTCAGGCCTCTGTGAGAGCAAGCCGCGACGGCGTTCGAGGATCATCGAATCGCCGTAGCTGAAGAATCGGTAGCGCTGTTCAATCGCGTGACGGTACAGCGCCATGGTGTGGTCGTAACCGGCGAAGGCGCTCACCAGCATCATCAGCGTGCTCTTGGGCAGGTGAAAATTCGTGATCAGGAAGTCCACCACCCGAAACTCGAAGCCCGGCGTGATGAAGATATCCGTGTCTCCGCTGGCCTGTCCTGTGCGGGCCCAGCTTTCCAGCGTGCGCACACTGGTGGTGCCCACCGCCAGCACGCGTCCACCGCGCGCCTGGGTGTCACGGATGGCCTGCTGCGTGGTCTCCGGCACCTGATACCACTCGCTGTGCATCACGTGCTCGGCGATGTTCTCGGTCTTGCAAGGCTGAAAGGTGCCCGCACCCACATGGAGCGTGACGTTGGCGCGTTGCACGCCCCGGGCGTCCAGCGCCGCGAGCACGCCTTCGTCGAAATGCAGCGCAGCGGTCGGCGCGGCCACTGCCCCCGGATTCTTGGCGAACACGGTCTGGTAGCGGCGCTCGTCCTCTTCCGTGTCGCCATGCTCGATGTACGGCGGCAGTGGCACGTGGCCGTGCGCGGCCATCAGGGCATGGGGTTCGTCGCTGAAGGCAAACCGGAACAGCGGGCCGTTCTCGTCGGGCCAGCGGCCCAGCAGGGTGGCCGTGAAAGCGGGCGTTGTGGTGTTGCCCGCGTACAGGTGCAGCGTTGCACCCACCGGCGGCTTCTTGCTCACCTTCATGTGGGCCACCACTTCGTGGCTGTGCCCCGGCAACACGCGCTCCACCAGCAGTTCCACCTTGCCACCACTGGCCTTTTCGCCAAACAGCCGGGCCTTGATGACCTGGGTGTCGTTGAACACCATCAGGTCGCCCGGTTGCAGCAGTTCGGGTAGCTGTCGAAAGATGCGGTCCAGCGGCTGAGGGCCCCTGCCATCAAGCAGGCGCGAAGCGCTGCGCTCGGGAGCAGGATGCTGGGCAATGAGTTCGGGGGGGAGCGAAAAATCGAAATCGCTCAGGGTGTAGGTGCGAGAAGCGCCAGAAGCAGAAGCGGTCATGTGGCTTGAGGGCCGGACGGGCCCGTTCCAAGTGAAAAAGAAGGCCGATTGTCGCAGAAGGTATGATGTTGCAGCGCAACAAGCAGGAGTTCCAGATGGCCCTCGTCGTGTTCAACCAGAAAGGTGGGGTGGGCAAGTCCACCATTGCATGCAACCTGGCTGCCATCAGCGCTGCGCAGGGCTTGAATACCCTGCTCATCGACCTGGATCAGCAGGGCAACTCCACCCACTATCTCCTGGGTGCGCAGGCGGGAGCCGATCAGCCCACGGTCGCCAGCTTCTTTGACCAGACCCTGAGTTTCACCTTCAATCCCCTGCCCGCCAGCGAGTTTGTGGTGTCAACGCCCTACGAAGGACTGGGCGTGATGGCAGCCAGCGAGCGCCTGGACGAATTACAGACCAAGCTCGAGTCACGCCACAAGATCTACAAATTGAGGGAGGCGCTGCAGCAACTGGCCGAGACCTACGATCGCATCTACATCGACACTCCGCCAGCCCTGAACTTCTACACCCGGTCGGCGCTCATGGGCGCCAGCGGCTGCCTGATTCCCTTCGATTGCGACGATTTCTCACGTCAGGCGCTTTACACCCTTCTGGCCAATGTGCAGGAAATCCGTGCCGATCACAACCCGGCGCTGGAAATCAAAGGCATTGTGGTGAACCAGTTCCAGCCTCGCGCCCATCTGCCCCAGCGCCTGGTGCAGGAACTGGTGGAAGAAGGTCTGCCGGTGCTGGCGCCTTATCTGCCTGCCTCGGTGAAGGTGCGCGAGTCGCACCAGCTGTCCCGACCCATGATTCACCTGGATCCCCGTCACAAGCTGACACAGGCTTTCGTGGCTCTGCACGAGCGCCTGGCCTGAAGGCACCCAAGCGCTCAGAACTTGCCGGGGCGCAGCACTTCCACCTCGGAGAAATACGCCACCATGGCGTAGTTCGAGTAGTACCTGGCCTGGAGGTGGGTCAGCAGTTCCTCGGCCTGAGATCGCCCGCAGATGACTTCGATGCGGATGTTGCGGGACTCGTCCCAGGAGGCGTCCCGCACACCTCGGCTGCCTTTGCCTCGTACATCGGAAATGGTGTACCCCTTGACGCCCATGCGATCCATGTCACGGATCAGCACCTGTTCGATGCTGGCCTCGGTGAACACGGTGAGGAGGGTGCGTTTTTCGGTCTGCATGGCGATCATGTCATCGCTCCGGTGATCTGGGTGGCCATCCAGTGGTAGATCGGAATGCCGAACAGGATATTGAACGGAAAGGTCACGCCCAGCGAGCCGGCCAGCGAGATGGCCGGGTTGGCTTCCGGCACCGCAATGCGCATGGCTGCAGGGACTGCAATATACGACGCCGATGCCGCGAGCGTCGCCAGCATGGTCATGCCACCCGTGGAGAAACCCAGCATCCAGCCGGTACCCAGACCCATGCCAGCGGACAACAGGGGCATGACCAGCCCGAAAGCGATGAGTGACAGGCCTCGGCGCCTGAGTTCGCCCACCTGCCGGCTCACGATCAGGCCCATCTCCAGCAGGAACAGCGCGAGCACGGCCTTGAACAGATCGAAATACAGGCCACCGATGGGTGCCAGGCCCTCGGGTCCTGCAGCCCAGCCGATCGCCATTCCGCCCAGCAGCAGGGTCACGCCTTTGCCGAGAAAGGCCTCGTGGCCCAGAGACTTCCAGTCGGTGTCTCGGCTCACGCCTCGCGCCAGCACGATGCCGACCAGAATCGCCGGAATCTCCATCACGGCCAGCAGAATGGCCATCTGAGGTTCGACCTCGATGGCTCGTGAAGCCAGCCATGCCGCGGCCACCGCAAAGGTGGCCACGCTGACCGAGCCGTAATGCGCCGCCGTGGCGGCGGCGTTGGGTCGATCAAAGCCGAACAGGTGTTTGAGGGCGGCATAGGCCATCAAGGTCTGGATGATCCCCAGCACAATCACCGCCCCGATCTGCGGCAGCAGGGGCAGCAGGGGCTGCGTGGCCAGTCCCTGGCCGCCTTTCAGACCAATGGCCAGCAACAGGAAAATGGACAGCGAATCGTAGAGGGCGCTGGGCAGTTTCAGCTCCGATCGCAGGAGGCCGGCCATCAGGCCGAAAAGGAAAAACAGGATGACGGGGTCCATACCGCAGATGATGTCAGGTAACGGGCTGGCCGCACCTGTATGTGGTGATCAGGGAAGTGATGCGGCGACAAAAGGGAGGATGTTAAGGACTGAAAAGCATTCTGTAAAATCAATTTGTTCAGTCCGTTTCATCGTATTCAAACAATGATTGGTGACTGGCACAATCGTCTCATGGCTGCTCATGCCTCGTCATCTCAACCCGCCAGACTTTCCGGCAAATCCCTCTCTGCGCCGCAGAAGGCCATGCGCAAGCTGGGGTTGGTGCGCCCCATCGACCTGGCCCTCCACCTGCCGCTGCGGTACGAGGACGAAACCCGCATCACCCGCCTGGCCGATGCCCGCGAAGGTGAGTCCGTGCAAATCGAAGGCACCGTCACGGGTGCCGAAATCACCCTGCGCCCACGTCGGCAGTTGCTGGTCACGCTTCATGATGGCAGCGACAGCTGCACCCTGCGCTTTTTCAGCTTCTACCCCAGCCATCAGAAATCGCTGAGCGTGGGCGCCCGCATCCGGGCCCGGGGCGAATTGCGCGGTGGTTTCCTGGGCTGGACGATGATGCACCCCAGCTTTCACGCCGCCGGCGGTGAACTGCCCGATGCGCTGACGCCGGTCTACCCCACCAGTGCCGGCCTGCCGCAGGCGTACTTGCGCCGCGCGGTACTGGCCGGCCTGCAGCGGGCCGACCTGACCGACACGATTCCGCCCGAGGCGCTGGCCGAATGCCCGGGTCTGTGCCCGCCCGGGGCATCCCGCCCATGGAGCCTGCGCGATGCCCTGCGCTTCCTGCATCACCCCGCGCCCGATGTGCCGCTGAGCACCCTGGAAGACCGCAGCCATCCCGCCTGGCAACGCCTGAAGGCCGAAGAACTGCTGGCCCAGCAGTTGTCCCAATACCGGGCCAAGCAGGAGCGCGCCGGGCTGCGCGCGCCAGCGCTGCCCACTCGCCCCGGTGGCCTGCACGAACAGTTGCTGGCCACCCTGCCTTTTCAGCTCACCGCGGCGCAGCGCCGGGTGGGCGAGGAAATCGCGCAGGACCTGGCCCGTTGCGTGCCCATGCACCGCCTGCTGCAGGGCGACGTGGGCAGTGGCAAGACGGTCGTTGCTGCGCTGGCCGCCACCGTGGCCATCGACACCGGCTGGCAATGCGCCCTGATGGCCCCCACCGAAATCCTGGCCGAGCAGCACTTTGGCAAGCTGGTGGGTTGGCTCACGCCGCTGCTGGCTCCGATGGGCAAAACGGTGGCCTGGCTCACCGGCAGCCAGAAAAAGAAGGAGCGCACCACCATGCTGGCACAAGTTGCCAGCGGCGAAGCCGCGCTGGTGGTGGGCACCCACGCCGTCATCCAGGAGCAGGTGCAGTTTCGCCACCTCGCCCTGGCCCTCATCGATGAGCAGCATCGCTTTGGCGTCGCCCAGCGACTGGCCTTGCGCGAAAAAATGCAGGAAGCCGGCCTGGAGCCGCACCTGCTGATGATGAGCGCCACGCCCATCCCGCGCACGCTGGCCATGAGCTATTACGCCGACCTGGACGTGTCCACCATCGACGAGTTGCCGCCCGGCCGCACGCCCATCGTCACCAAGCTGTTGTCCGACAGCCGGCGTGACGAACTCATCCGGCGCCTGCGCAGCCAGGTCGCTGAAGGCCGGCAGGTCTATTGGGTGTGCCCGCTGATCGAGGAAAGCGAAGCGCTGGACCTGAGCAACGCCACCGCCACCCACGCCGAACTGTCGGCCGCGATGGACGGACTCACCGGCGCCGACGGCTCGCCGGTTCTGGTGGGCCTGTTGCACTCGCGCATGGCACCCCCGGAGAAAAAAGCGGTGATGGCCCTGTTCAGCGCTGGCGCCATGGGCGTGCTGGTCAGCACCACCGTCATTGAGGTGGGGGTGGATGTGCCCAACGCCTCGCTCATGGTGATCGAGCACGCCGAACGATTCGGCCTGAGCCAGTTGCACCAGTTGCGTGGCCGGGTGGGGCGGGGCATGGCCGCTTCGGCCTGCATGCTGCTGTATTCGCCCAACGAGAATGGTCGCGTCAGCGAAACCGCGCGCGAACGCCTGCGTGCCATGGCCGAAACCCACGACGGCTTCGAGATCGCCCGGCGTGACCTGGAGATCCGCGGCCCGGGCGAATTTCTGGGCGCTCGTCAGTCGGGCACACCCATGCTGCGATTTGCCGATCTGGCCACCGACACGCCTCTGCTGGACTGGGCCCGCGCCTGGGCGCCCCGCCTGTGGGCTGAGCATCCCGATCTGGCCGAACGCCACGTCGACCGATGGATGGGTGCAAAATCAGACTATCTGAAAGCTTGATCCGATCGTTGCCATGACCCTGACCGAACTCAAATACATCGTCGCCGTGGCGCGCGAGAAGCACTTTGGCAAGGCGGCCGAGGCCTGCTTTGTCTCTCAGCCCACATTGAGTGTGGCCATCAAGAAGCTGGAGGAAGAGCTGGAGCTCAAGCTCTTCGAGCGCAATGCCAGCGAAGTGGCCGTCACCCCGCTGGGTGAGGACATCGTGCGTCAGGCCCAGGTGGTGCTGGAACAGGCGGCGGCCATCAAGGAAATCGCCAAACGGGGCAAGGACCCGCTGGCCGGTCCGCTGCGGCTGGGCGTGATCTACACCATCGGCCCCTACCTGCTGCCCGATATGGTCAAGCAGGTGATTGAACACACGCCGCAAATGCCATTGATGCTGCAGGAAAACCTGACGGCCAAGCTGCTCGAGCAACTGCGTCTGGGCGAGATCGACGCCGCCATTCTGGCCGAACCGTTCCCCGACACCAACCTGGCCATTGCCCCGCTGTACGACGAGCCTTTTCTCGCTGCCGTGCCCGCCAGCCACCCGTTGGCCCAGCGCAAGCACGTCACCGCGGAAGAGCTCAAGCAGGAAACCATGCTGCTGCTGGGCAGCGGCCATTGCTTCCGCGACCATGTGCTGGAGGTGTGCCCGGAGTTCGCGCGCTTCTCCAACGATGCCGAAGGCATCCGCAAGAGTTTCGAAGGCTCCTCGCTCGAAACCATCAAGCACATGGTGGCGGCCGGCATGGGCATCACGCTGGTGCCCCGGCTGAGCGTTCCGCCTGCCGCGCTTCAGCCCGGCGATACGTCCTACGTGCGTTACCTGCCTTTTGCGGGCGACCCACCCACCCGTCGGGTGGTGCTGGCCTGGCGGCGCAGCTTCACCCGTTACGAAGCGATTGCAGCCCTGCGCAATGCGGTCTATGCCTGCGAACTCCCGGGCGTCAGGCGACTGACGTCATGAGCGCGGCCGTGCCCCCCGCGCCACCGCGATCCCGGCTGGCGCTGTACCTCGATCTGATCCGCTGGGACCGACCCGCCGGCTGGCTGCTGCTGCTGTGGCCCACGCTGTCGGCCCTCTGGCTGGCCGCCGATGGCTGGCCGGGCTGGCACCTGCTGGCGGTATTCGTGCTGGGGACGGTGCTCATGCGCAGCGCCGGTTGCTGCATCAACGATGTGGCCGACCGCGATTTTGACCGTCACGTCAAGCGCACGGCCCAACGGCCCATCACCAGCGGGATGGTGTCGGTGCGAGAGGCGCTGGTGCTCGGTGCTGCGCTGGCTCTCGTGGCATTCGGACTGGTCCTCACGACCACCACCCAGGCGGTCTGGCTGTCATTTCCGGCATTGGCCGTGGCGATGGTCTATCCGTATGCCAAGCGGGTGCTGTCCATGCCGCAGGCCGTGCTGGGCGTGGCCTTCAGCTTTGGCATTCCCATGGCTTTTGCCGCCGCACAAAGCCAGGTTCCCTGGCAGGCGTGGGCGCTGCTGGTGGCCAACCTCTTCTGGGTGCTGGCCTATGACACCGAATACGCGATGGTCGACCGGGACGACGACCTGCGCATTGGGATGAAGACCTCGGCGATCACCCTGGGCCGGTGGGATGTGTTGGCCGTGATCGCGTTCTATCTGGCTCACCTGATCCTGTGGGGCTGGCTGCTGTGGCCCCACGCGGGTGGGTGGTGGCTGGGTCTCGCGCTGGTGCTGGCACTCGTTCAGGTGGCATGGCACATGGCCATGATCCGTCATCGCAGCCGCGAAGGCTGCTTTCGGGCCTTTCGGGTCAACCACTGGCTGGGCTTCACGCTGTTTGCAGGTGTGGTGCTGACCTATGCCCAGCGTCAATGGGGGGGCTGATCCAGGGCTGAGGCACTGAACGGGCGTCAGCGTCCGAATTCGTCGCCCAGTTCCTGCGCGCGACGATGGGCGGCATGCATGGCGGCCACAAAGGCGTCGGCCACACGGGCCTCCTGCAAGGCAGTCAAGGCCGCGTGGGTGGTTCCCCCTTTGGAAGTCACGCGTTCGCGCAGCACCTCGGGGGGTTCGGAGGCCTTGGCGGCCAATGCCGATGCACCCGCAAAGGTGCCAATGGCCAGTCGGGTGGCCGTGTCGGCCGTCAGGCCCATCTCGGTTCCGGCACGCCGCATCGCTTCCAGAAAATAAAACACATAAGCAGGGCCGGAGCCTGACAGCGCGGTCACCGCATCCAGATCGCCTTCGTGGGGCAGCCACAAGCCCTGGCCGGTGGTGGCCACGACGGCATCCACCTCCCCCCGGTCCTGGGGGCTCACGCCGGGTCGGGCATACAGACCCGTCATGCCCTGGCCAACCAGCGCCGGCGTGTTGGGCATGGCACGGACGATGCGTTCCGTGCCCAGCCAGTCCCGCATGCTGTCGGTTCGGATACCGGCAGCCACGCTGAGGTGCAAGGCACCCGCCGTGTGGGGCGCGCAGGCCTGAGCGGCTTCACGAAAGGTCTGTGGCTTGACGGCCCAAATCACCAGCGTGGCCCGCTGCAGGACCGGACTGGCCGTTTCATGGGTGTGCACGCCCCATTCGGCTGTCAGTTTGTCGCGCTGGGTTGCCTGGGGCTCCACCACATCGATGCGGTGGGCAGACATGCCCCGCCGGATCAGTCCGCCCAGGATGGCGCTGGCCATGTTGCCGCCGCCGATGAAGACCAGATGGGCCCCTGCCAGAGGAGCGCCTGCCATGGAGGATGGTGTGTTCATGTTTCCATTGTCGCCTGTCTGACCGCCCGTTCCCAGGCGGCCAGGCGTTCCTTCGCCTGTTCGCGACTCCAGGCAGGTTCAAAGCACCTGTCTGCCTTCCATTGGGCGACCCAGGCATCGGGGCTGTCGAAAACACCCGCCTGCAACCCGGCGAGGCAGGCGGCCCCCCAGGCAGTGGTTTCTGTCACCGCCGGACGAACCACGGGTATCCCCAGCAGATCGGCCTGCAACTGCATCAGCAGGTTGTTCACACTGGCGCCGCCATCGACACGCAGTTCTTTCAAGGGCGCAGCGCCATGGGCAACCGCGTCGCGATTCATGGCTTCCAGCACGGCTGTCGACTGGAATGCGATGCTTTCCAGCGCGGCATGCGCCACGTGCGCCATGGTGGTGCCACGGGTGAGCCCCGTCAGCGTTCCCCGTGCATCGGGTTTCCAGTAAGGCGCTCCCAGGCCGGTAAAGGCGGGAACCAGCACCACCCCGCCGCTGTCCGGCACCGAAGCGGCCAGCGCTTCCACCTCTTGACTGGCGTCAATCGCCCCCAGACCGTCTCGCAGCCACTGGACCACCGCGCCGCCCACAAACACACTGCCCTCCAGGGCATAGGCGGGATGCTGATCGACCTGTGCGGCCGTCGTGCACAGCAGGCCGTTGTCGCTGAAAGTGGGTCGCTCGCCCGTGTGCATCAACAGGAAGCAGCCGGTGCCGTAGGTGTTCTTGGCCATGCCAGGTGTCAGGCAGGCCTGGCCAATCAGCGCGCTCTGCTGGTCACCGGCCACGCCCGTGATGGCAACCGGACCGCCCAGCCATTCGGGATCGGTGTGTCCGAACGTGGCACAGGACGGCAGGACTTCCGGCAAGAGCGATCTTGGAATGTCCAGGGCGTCCAGAATCCGGTCGTCCCAAGTCAGGGTGTGCAGGTTGAAAAACAGGGTCCTCGAGGCATTGGAGACATCGGTCGCATGGCGTTGGCCGCCAGTGAGTTGCCAGATGAGCCAACTGTCCACCGTTCCGAAAGCCAGTTCCCCGCGTTTGGCTCGCTCCCGTGCGTCCGGCAGGTGATCCAGCAGCCATGCCAGCTTGGTGGCCGAAAAATACGGATCCGGGCGAAGTCCGGTACGGGCATGCAGGGCTTGACCACCCAGTTTCTGCTCCAGTTCCCGGCAGGCATTTGCGGTTCTCCGATCCTGCCAGACGATGGCACGGTGAAGAGGTTCGCCCGTGAGCCGATCCCAGAGCAGTGTGGTTTCTCGCTGATTGGTGATGCCGATGGCGGCAATCTGTCGATGATTCAGCCCAGCCTGTCGCAGCGCCTGCTGTGCGGTCAAGAGCAGGGATGACCAGATGTCGGCGGGGTCGTGCTCCACCCAGCCTGGCTGGGGGTAGTGCTGGCGCAACTCTTTTCGAGCCGACGCGACGACACCACCCTGATCGTCGAAGATCAGACTTCTCGAGCTGGTGGTTCCCTGGTCGAGTGCAAGCAGATAACGTGACATGGCTCTCTCCGGTGGGTCACGGCTGGGTACGTCAGCCAGACTGTAGCGCCCCTGCCACATTCGTTGCGATCTGGCGAAAAAGAAGCGAAGGGGTTGACACGGCATTGTCCGTAGGCAATAATGCACAGCTTCGCCAGTTTTGGCGGGGTTTTCTGCCCACCGAAGTCAATTGCAAAACTGGTTTGCCAGTCAGCAATTGCCAACGACGGGCCCAAGACTGATCGCCGGGAGCCGTGGTGGCTGCCGGGATTCAAGTTGGGACTTAAATCAAATGATCCAAACGCAATCTCGACTCGATGTTGCTGACAACACGGGTGCCAAGTCCGTGATGTGCATCAAGGTGCTGGGTGGTTCCAAGCGCCGATACGCCAGTGTGGGCGACATCATCAAAGTGAGCATCAAGGAAGCCGCACCGCGTGGCCGCGTCAAAAAAGGCGAGGTCTACAACGCGGTGGTTGTGCGCACGGCCAAGGGCCTGCGCCGCCCCGATGGCGCCTTGATCAAGTTCGACGGCAATGCCGCTGTGCTGCTCAACAACAAGCTGGAGCCTATCGGCACCCGTATCTTCGGTCCGGTCACGCGTGAACTGCGTACCGAAAAGTTCATGAAGATCGTGTCCCTGGCGCCTGAAGTCCTGTAAGGAGTAGTCATGAACAAGATTCGCAAAGGCGACGAAGTCATCGTGATCGCAGGTCGCGACAAGGGCAAGCGCGGCAAGGTGGTGTTGCGTGCCGACGAAGAGCGTGTGGTGGTTGAGGGTGTGAACACCGTCAAGAAACACACGAAGCCCAACCCGATGAAAGGTGTGACCGGTGGCATCATGGAAAAGTCCATGCCCATTCACCAGTCCAACCTGGCCATCTTCAATGCGGCTGCCGGCAAGGCCGATCGCGTGGGTGTGAAAGTGCTGGCCGACGGCAAGAAAGTGCGCGTCTACAAGTCCAGTGGCGAAGAAATCAAGGTGGCATGAACATGGCACGCTTTCAAGACATCTATCGCGACAAGATCGCGCCGGCTCTGAAAGAGCAGTTTGGTTACCAGTCCGTCATGGAAGTGCCTCGCATCACCAAGATCACCCTGAACATGGGTGTGGGCGAGGCGGTGGCCGACAAGAAGGTGCTGGAAAACGCCGTGGGCGACCTGACCAAGATTGCCGGTCAGAAGCCTGTGACCACCAAGGCTCGCAAGGCCATCGCCGGCTTCAAGATCCGTGAGCAGCAGCCCATCGGTTGCATGGTCACGCTGCGTGGTGCCCGCATGTACGAATTCCTCGACCGTTTCGTGACCGTGGCGCTGCCCCGTGTTCGCGACTTCCGCGGGATTTCCGGGAAATCGTTTGACGGCCGTGGCAACTACAACATCGGTGTCAAAGAGCAGATCATCTTCCCGGAAATCGAGTACGACAAGGTCGATGCCGTGCGTGGTCTGAACATCAGCATCACGACAACCGCCAAGAACGACGCCGAATGCAAGGCGTTGCTGGTCGGTTTCCGTTTCCCGTTCAAGAACTGAGGTGGTGTGTGGCTAAACAAGCTTTGCTCCAGCGTGAACTCAAGCGCGAGAAACTCGCCGCCAAGTTCGCCAACAAGTACAACGAGTTGAAGACCATCGCCAAGGATGCCAAGCGTTCCGACGAAGAACGTGACGCGGCCCGCCTGGCGCTGCAGAAGCTGCCTCGTAATGCCAATCCGACCCGTCAGCGCAACCGCTGCGAAATCACCGGGCGTCCCCGTGGAACCTTCAATCAATTCGGCCTCGGCCGCATGAAGGTCCGTGAACTGGCTTTCGCTGGCGAGATCCCCGGCGTGACCAAGGCCAGCTGGTAAGCCGCGAAGGAGTAACGAAATGAGCATGAGTGATCCTATCGCCGACATGTTGACCCGCATCCGCAACGCGCAGATGGTGGAAAAGGCCATCGTGGCCATGCCGTCTTCCAAAGTGAAGGCGGCCATTGCGCAGGTGCTGAAAGACGAGGGCTACATCGACGGCTTCCAGGTGAAGAACGAAGGTGGCAAGAGCCAGCTCGAAATCGCCCTGAAATACTATGCCGGTCGTCCGGTCATCGAGCGCATCGAGCGCGTCAGCCGTCCTGGCTTGCGCGTTTACAAGGGCGCCAAATCGATTCCCCAGGTCATGAATGGTCTGGGTGTGGCGATCGTCACCACCCCCAAAGGTGTGATGACCGACCGCAAAGCGCGCGCTGCCGGTGTCGGTGGCGAAGTTCTGTGTTACGTCGCCTGACGCGCGCATTGAGGAGTACCTGAAATGTCTCGTGTAGGTAAAGCGCCTGTCGCCATCCCTCAGGGTGTCGAAGTGGCCGTCAACCAGGATGTCATCACCGCCAAAGGTTCGCTGGGCTCGCTGAGCGTCAGCCTGAACCCACTGGTCAAGGTGGAAAATGCCAACGGCAAGATCTCGTTTGTTGCCTTGGCCGACACAGCTGAGGCCAGTGCCATGCGTGGCACCATGCGGCAGCTGGTGAACAACATGGTCAACGGTGTGAGCAAAGGCTTCGAAAAGAAGCTGACGCTGATCGGTGTGGGTTACAAGGCCGCTGCGTCTGGAAACAAGCTCAACCTGGCTGTGGGTTATTCCCACCCCGTGGACTTCGTGATGCCCGAAGGCATCACGGTCGCCACGCCGGTGCCGACGGAAATCGTGGTCAAGGGTGCTGATCGTCAGCGCGTGGGCCAGATTGCCGCGGAAATCCGTGCCGTGCGTCCTCCCGAGCCCTACAAAGGCAAGGGCATTCGCTATGCGGATGAGAAGGTCATCATCAAAGAGACCAAGAAGAAATAAGGACTGCGAACATGTTGACGAAAAAAGAACAGCGTTTGCGTCGCGCCCGTCAGACCCGCATTCGCATTGCCCAGCAGGGTGCTGTGCGTCTGAGCGTGAACCGCACCAACCTCCACATCTACGCCAACGTCATTTCCGACGATGGTTCGAAGGTGCTGGTGTCTGCCTCTACCGTCGAAGCCGAAGTGCGTGCCCAACTGGGTGGCTCTGGCAGGGGCGGAAATGCCGCCGCCGCCGCCATCGTGGGTAAGCGCATTGCCGAGAAGGCGAAGGCCGCCGGCATCGAGAAAGTGGCTTTCGACCGTTCCGGTTTTGCTTACCACGGCCGTGTCAAAGCCCTCGCAGAAGCCGCGCGTGAAGCCGGTCTGCAGTTCTGATTGGGGAAACGCAAATGGCAAAGATGCAAGCCAATGTGAAGAGCGAAGCCAACGACGACGGCTTGCGCGAGAAGATGATTGCGGTCAACCGCGTGACCAAAGTGGTCAAGGGTGGTCGCATCATGGGTTTCGCTGCATTGACCGTGGTCGGCGATGGCGATGGCCGTGTCGGCATGGGCAAGGGCAAGGCGCGTGAAGTGCCTGTGGCTGTCCAGAAAGCCATGGACGAAGCTCGCCGCAACATGTTCAAGGTGTCGCTCAAGAGTGGTTCCCTGCACCACGCCGTGCACGGCAACCATGGCGCTTCGAACGTGATGATGCTGCCGGCCGTCAAGGGTACCGGTATCATCGCAGGCGGTCCGATGCGTGCCGTCTTCGAGGTCGTGGGTGTGACCGACGTCGTGGCCAAGAGCCATGGTTCAAGCAACCCTTACAACCTGGTGCGCGCCACCCTGGACGCCCTGAAGAACTCGACCACACCTTCCGAAGTGGCTGCCAAACGTGGCAAGTCGGTTGAAGACATCCTGGGTTGACTGGAGCGATCATGACGACCACCAACACCATCAAAGTGCAACTCGTCCGCAGCCCGATTGGCTGCAAAGAGTCCCATCGCGCCACTGTGCGTGGCCTGGGTCTGCGCAAGCTCAACAGCGTCAGCGAACTGCAGGACACGCCTGCGGTGCGCGGCATGATCAACAAGATCAGTTATCTGGTCAAATTGATCTGATCGGAGTCTCAATATGGAACTCAATACTCTCAAGCCCGCCGAAGGCGCGAAGCACGCCCGGCGTCGCGTGGGTCGTGGCATCGGCTCCGGTCTTGGCAAAACGGCTGGCCGTGGACACAAAGGCCAGAAATCGCGTGCCGGTGGTTACCACAAAGTGGGCTTCGAAGGCGGTCAAATGCCTTTGCAGCGCCGCTTGCCCAAGCGTGGTTTCAAATCTCAAAGTCTGAAATTCAACGCCGAAGTCACCTTGGCCGATCTGCAAGCCTTGGGCGCTGCAGAGGTCGATGTGCTGGTGCTGAAGCAGGCTGGCCTCATCCCTGAACTGGCCAAAAAGGTCAAAGTCATCAATACTGGTGAACTGAAGCGGGCTGTGAAGCTGAACAACATCGGCGCAACGGCCGGTGCCAAGGCGGCGATCGAAGCCGCTGGCGGCTCGCTGGTCTGATCGGGTTCACACTCGGATACGCTTGTGGCCACAAACGCAGCCTCTCTCGCGAAAACCGGTAAGTTCGGTGACCTGCGTCGCCGACTGGTGTTCCTGTTGCTGGCACTGGTGGTGTATCGCATCGGTGCGCACATCCCGGTGCCCGGCATCGATCCCGATCAGCTCAGCCAGCTGTTTCGCGGTCAGCAGGGCAACATCCTGAATCTGTTCAACATGTTCTCGGGTGGTTCGCTCGAGCGCTTTGCCGTGTTCGCTCTGGGCATCATGCCCTACATCTCGGCCTCCATCATCATGCAGCTGATGACCTATGTGGTGCCCACATTCGTCCAGCTCAAGAAAGAGGGTGAGGCGGGCCGGCGAAAGATCACGCAGTACACCCGCTACGGAACCCTGGCCCTGGCCATTTTTCAGTCGCTGGGCATTGCGCTGGCGCTGGAAGGCATGCCAGGACTGGTGATTGATCCGGGCTTCGCTTTCCGCTTCACAGCGGTGGTGAGCCTGGTGGCCGGGACCATGTTCCTCATGTGGCTGGGTGAACAGATCACCGAACGTGGCATCGGCAACGGCATTTCCTTGCTCATCTTTGCAGGGATTGTCGCGGGCCTGCCCAGTGCCGTTGGTGGTTTGCTCGAGCTGGTTCGCACAGGTGCCATGAGCATTCTGGCAGCCATCTTCATCGTGTTGCTTGTGATCCTGGTGACCTACTTCGTGGTGTTCATTGAGCGAGGTCAGCGCAAAATTCTCGTGAACTATGCGCGTCGTCAGGTCGGCAACAAGGTGTATGGTGGGCAATCTTCTCACCTGCCGCTCAAGTTGAACATGGCCGGTGTGATTCCGCCCATCTTTGCATCGTCGATCATTCTGCTGCCCACCACACTGGTGAGCTGGGTGAGTACCGGTGATTCAACCCGTTGGTTGCGTGACATGGCCGCGGCGCTGTCACCGGGACAGCCGATTTATGTGGGTCTGTATGCAGCGGCCATCATCTTCTTCTGTTTCTTTTACACGGCGCTGGTGTTCAACAGCCGCGAGACGGCAGACAATCTGAAGAAGAGTGGTGCATTCATTCCCGGGATTCGTCCAGGCGATCAGACGGCAAGACACATCGACAAGATCCTGCTCCGACTGACACTGGCTGGTGCCATCTACATCACGGCTGTCTGTCTGCTGCCCGAGTTCCTGATCCTGCGATACAACGTGCCGTTCTATTTCGGTGGCACGTCACTGCTCATCATTGTGGTGGTCACCATGGATTTCTGGGCACAGGTTCAGAATTACGTGATGTCTCAGCAATACGAGTCGCTTTTGAAGAAAGCCAATTTCAAGGCGTCTCCAGGTGCGTAAGTCATGGCCAAGGACGATGTTATCGAGATGCAGGGTGAGGTCATCGAAAACCTCCCCAACGCCACGTTTCGCGTCAAATTGGAAAATGGACATGTGGTGCTGGGACACATATCCGGCAAGATGAGGATGCACTACATCCGCATCCTTCCGGGTGACAAGGTCAAAGTGGAGCTCACGCCCTATGACCTCACCCGGGCCCGGATCGTGTTCCGCAGCAAGTGAATTTTTTGAGAATCTGTTCAGGAGAAAGACATGAGAGTTTCGGCTTCCGTCAAGAAAATGTGCCGCAACTGTAAGATCATCCGTCGCCATGGAGTCGTGCGAGTCATCTGCACCGACCCGCGACACAAGCAGCGTCAAGGCTGAATCGACTAGAGGACCACCATGGCACGTATTGCAGGTATCAACATCCCTCCGCACAAGCATGCCGAAATTGGCCTGACCGCCATTTTCGGTATTGGTCGCACCCGCGCTCGCAAGATCTGCGAGGCCTGCGGGATCGATTACTCCAAGAAGATCAAGGATCTGACCGATACCGAACTGGAAAAGGTGCGCGATCAGGTCAATACCTTCACCATCGAAGGTGACCTGCGTCGTGAAACCACGATGAACATCAAGCGACTGATGGACATTGGTTGCTATCGTGGCTTCCGTCATCGTCGTGGTCTGCCGGTCCGTGGTCAGCGCACCAAGACCAATGCCCGGACACGCAAGGGTCCTCGCAAGGCCGCCCAGTCGCTGAAGAAGTAATCGGTTAAAGGACAGTTATGGCTAAGCAACAATCCAGCAGCGCAGCCGCACGCGTTCGCAAGAAAGTCCGCAAGAACATTGCCGACGGTATTGCCCATGTGCATGCATCGTTCAACAACACCATCATCACCATCACCGATCGCCAAGGCAACGCACTCGCCTGGGCATCTTCCGGTGGCCAGGGATTCAAGGGTTCACGCAAGTCGACCCCTTTCGCTGCACAGGTGGCTTCTGAAGTGGCTGGTCGCGCCGCCATGGAACAAGGCATCAAGAACCTTGACGTCGAGATCAAGGGTCCGGGTCCGGGTCGCGAATCGTCGGTGCGTGCCCTGGGCGCTCTCGGCATCCGCATCACCTCGATTGCTGATGTGACGCCGGTGCCGCACAACGGTTGCCGCCCTCAGAAGCGCCGCCGCATCTGATGTTGTCTGCTTGACGGGAAGACCTGTCAGGCACTATACTCAACAGCTTTTGCTGAAAGCCACTGCATCTCTGTGCAGTGGCATTGTCGTTAAGCCCACCGCTGGCATCACAAGGTGCCAGCTCCCGCAGGAATGCCTGCGGCAGTTGTAAAAGAAGGAAATCCACGTGGCACGTTATCTCGGCCCCAAGGCCAAACTTTCACGCCGTGAAGGCACCGATCTGCTGCTCAAGAGCGCTCGCCGTTCCATCAGCGACAAAGCCAAGTTCGATTCCAAACCCGGCCAGCACGGCCGTACATCGGGTCAGCGCACTTCGGACTTTGGTCTGCAGCTGCGTGAAAAGCAGAAAGTCAAGCGCATTTATGGCATTCTGGAGCGGCAGTTCCGTCGCTACTTTGCCGAAGCCGATCGCCGTCGTGGCAACACCGGCTCCAATCTGCTGAGTCTGCTGGAATCGCGTCTCGACAACGTGGTGTTTCGCATGGGTTTTGCCTCGACCCGCGCCGAAGCCCGTCAGCTGGTGTCGCACAAAGCCATTCAAGTCAATGGTCAAAGCGTGAACATCCCGTCATTCCTGGTGAAGTCGGGTGATGTGGTGGCCGTGCGTGAAAAGTCCCGCAACCAGAACCGCGTCAAGGAAGCGCTGGAACTCGCCAAGCAGATCGGTTTCCCGGCCTGGGTGGACGTGGCCACCGACAAGGCGGAAGGCACTTTCAAAAAGGTGCCTGACCGTGACGAATTCGGTTCCGACATCAACGAATCCCTGATTGTCGAACTGTACTCGCGTTGATTGCGAGATCATTTTTAGAGCCCGGATTCTGCAACGTGCAGGGTCCGGGATTTTGTGCTCCATCGGCCTTATCGGTGTAACGAGCCGAGGGTATTGAAGGAAGTCCGAATGCTGAATAACCTGCTCAAACCCAAGAACATCAACGTCGAGCACCTGTCGGCCAACCGTGCCGAGGTGACCCTCGAGCCTTTCGAGCGGGGCTATGGCCACACGCTGGGCAACGCTTTGCGTCGTGTTCTTCTGTCTTCCATGGTGGGGCATGCCCCGACCGAAGTGACCATCGCAGGCGTGGTGCACGAGTATTCTTCGATTGATGGCGTCCAGGAGGATGTGGTCAACATCCTGCTGAACCTCAAGGGGGTGGTTTTCAAGTTGCACAACCGCGATGAGGTCACCCTGAGCCTTCGCAAGGATGGCGAGGGTGTCGTGACGGCGGCAGACATCCAGACGCCGCATGATGTGGAGATTCTGAATCCCGATCACGCCATTGCCACGCTGGCCACAGGTGCCAAGCTGGACATGCAGATCAAGGTGGAAAAAGGCCGTGGCTACGTCCCGGGCAACCTGCGTCGTGGCGATGACAGCACCCGATCGATTGGCCGGATCGTTCTCGACGCGTCATTTTCACCCATCAAGCGCGTCAGCTACGCGGTTGAAAATGCCCGTGTCGAACAACGCACCGATCTGGACAAGCTGGTTCTCGACATCGAGACCAACGGCGCTGTGGGACCGGAAGAGGCCGTTCGCGCGGCTGCCAAGATCCTCGTCGAACAGTTGGCGGTCTTCGCCCAGCTGGAAGGTGCCGATGCCTTTGAAATGGGGGCTGCGCCTTCCCGTGGGGCCCAGCAGTTCGATCCGATTCTCCTGCGTCCGGTTGATGAACTCGAGCTGACCGTCCGTTCGGCCAACTGCCTCAAGGCCGAGAACATTTACTACATCGGTGACCTGATTCAGCGCACCGAGAACGAGTTGCTCAAGACCCCCAATCTGGGTCGGAAGTCACTCAACGAAATCAAGGAAGTGCTGGCTTCTCGCGGCTTGACGCTGGGTATGAAGCTTGAAAACTGGCCACCGGCCGGTCTCGAAAAGCACTGAAGCATCATCCATTGCCCATGACCCCTTGCAGTACCTGATACGGCTGCAAGTGAAAACAGAAAGGAATCTACCATGCGTCACGGACACGGTCTTCGTAAACTCAACCGCACCAGCAGCCATCGTCTGGCCATGCTGCGCAACATGATGAACTCCCTGCTGACGCACGAGGTCATCAAAACCACGGTACCCAAGGCCAAGGAATTGCGCCGGGTGGTGGAACCCATGATCACACTGGCCAAAGAGCCCACCCTGGCCAACAAACGACTCGCATTCGACCGCCTGCGTGACCGTGATGTGGTCGTCAAGCTCTTCAATGAACTGGGCCCCCGCTTCAAAGCGCGTCCTGGTGGCTACACTCGCATTCTGAAAATGGGCTTCCGTGTGGGTGACAACGCACCCATGGCCATCATCGAACTGGTGGATCGTGCCGAAGAAGTCGCGGCTGAAGAAGCGACAACAGCCGAATAATCGTGTTAGAATAAAAGACTTGGCGCGGAGTGGAGCAGTCTGGTAGCTCGTTGGGCTCATAACCCAAAGGTCGCAAGTTCAAATCTTGCCTCCGCAACCAATCAAATCAAGGCCTTGGCCTCCAAAATCGCCCACAACATGTGGGCGTTTTTGTTTTTCGCCCAAATTTGGCCCATTTTGTGCCCACGCCGTGCCCACAATTTTTACTGTTGGTGGGTTATGGCCATTGGGAACGTGATGACCATTGGGTACATTTGCCGTACGTTTGACTTGGTTTCGTACTCAACGTTGAACATCTCCACAGGTAGCCGTTCTGTCACCCGTTCTCATCAAACCTGTGTGAATCGAATCGACCCAAAAGCGTCGGTTGGTTAAACGCCCAGCCGCTGGGCCACGTCCTCGAAGGCAGGGTCTTCGGCATAGACCCGCTCGAATTCTCGCCGGGCCTGGGCTTTGCGGCCGGTGCGTTCGTACACCAGGGCCCGCTGGTAGCGGAGGTCTCGGAGCAATGCTTCCGGTCGTCCGCTGCGACGGCGCAAGGTGGCGGTGAACACATCCAGGGCTGCATGGTCCATGCCCAGCTTCACCAGGGCCAGGGCCCGGTACAGCAGCACGGCGGTGTGGATGGCGGTGTCGTTCGCGATGTCGGCGGTCAAGGTCACCACCTGCTGCCAGCGCTTCGGGTCGTCGCCCTCCAGCGCGATGTCGGCCAGCGATGCCAGGGCCACCGGGTCGTTGGGTTGTAGTCGCAACAGCGACTCCAGATGGGGCAGGGCGTCGGTCGGACTGCCCTGAAGTTGCAAGGCCTCGATGAGCCCGAGCAGGGCGCCCGCTTCGCTCACGGGCAACTGGGCGGTGACCTCGGGGGTCACGGGCAGGGAGACGCGGGGCGTCAGCTGGTACTTGTCAAACAGCCGACCGAGCTGACCCGCATGCTGCAGCGCCAGGCGGAAGTGCTCGGCGGCCTGCGGATGGTCTTCCCGGTTGAGCCTGAGCAAACCGGCCAGCCAGGCGGCATCGGCCAGGGCGGGGTGGCTCTGCAGAGCCGACTCCAGGTGTCGCAGCGTTTCGTCATGTCGGCCTTCGCTGAGGGCCGCGAGGCCATCCACGAAGGCCTTCTCGTGAGCCGGCGTGACCAGGCGCTTGAAGAAACCCAGGGAAGGCTTGCGGGCTCGGGGGACCGTGTTGTTTCCGTTCCCGGAGTTCTCAGAAGCTCGGCTTCCCCGGTTCGTGCGGGAACGCTTGCTCAGCGGGTTGTGCACGGTGTAGAAGAGGCCACTGCCCGGCAGACCGACCGTGGCCCGGGTGCCGCTGGTTCCGGCAGTGAACTGCAGCCCCCGGGGGCCGGCCGAGACCGACACGCCGCGCTTGCTCAGGTTGAGCGTCAGCCCCGGGGCGATGCGGATGCGCTGGAAGAAGCGGAAGGGCATGGGCGAGCGGACGATGAAGAAGTCAGGGCGATAACGGATCTAGACCAGCAACACCAGTTGGGGCGCACGGCCCGAACCTGCCCAGACCAGGGCATTCTGCTCGTGGTCTCTGCCCAGCCGCCTGGCGGCTTCCAGATCCAGGCCGAGCACCAGAAAGCTCTCTTCCCCCGGCCAGTCACCCGATGCACCGGAGCCCACGCCCGGCCAGTGCGGCAGGCTGCGCTGAGTGAGCACCTGTTGCAGTGCCCGGTTCCTCGCCCGGTTGGCTTCCTCGGACAGCGCCTGGCCCATCGGATTCCACGCCGTGATAAGGGCCGCCGTCGACCGGTTGAACCGTTTCATCAACACGGTGAGTTCTGGCGATGGTTGCCCCACCTTCAGCGTGAATCCCGGCACGTCGTCGGTCTCGCCAACCCGATAGGCCGTGTTGAGGCAGGCGTTGACCAGGGCATCGGGCAGCCGGGTGCCAGCGGTAGGGATCAGCACCGAGGCGCAGGGGAGATTCAAATTTTCGTTCATGGGATCGCAAAGCTTAACCGCAGGTCAAAGACAACAGACTTGGTCCTGACCCACGCTTTCAGGTTCACCGCCAGGCCATCACCGGCACGGTGGAGATGCTGTTGGCGGGGGCGCCCTCGATCAACCGGCGGCTGATGCCCAGGTAGATCAGGGTCCGGTTCTTCGCATCCCACATCCGCACCACCCGCGTTTCCTTGAACAGCACGCTCGTGTCTTCGCTGAACACCACCTCGTTGTCGGGCAGTGTCTCGGGCAGGGTGATGGGCCCGGTCTGGCGGCAGGCCAGCGAGAACTGGCTCGGGTCTTCGGCCAGGCCCAGCGATCCGCTGATGCCCCCCGTGCGGGCCTGACTCACATGGCAGGTCACCCCGGGCACCTTCGGGTCAGCAAACGCCTCCACGCAGACCCGGTGGTTGGCGCCGATCAGCTTCCAGGCGGTGGTGACACAGCCGATGGTTTCGGCGTGGACGACAGTGGCACACAGCAGACAACAGGCCAGTACAAGGGGCAGACGGGTGGGTTTCATCAGGGCATCATAGACGGCTGCAGATGCGCGCCTACGGTTCGGCCTGCTTGCTGCGCTGCGCTGGCGGTTCTGTGTGTGCCAATAGCCAGCACGCAATCCCCGGGTCCAGCCACATCACCCTGTTGCCTCCACAACCCAGGGAGCACCGTCCCCGCAGCATTCAGGCGCTGCCGGGGTTTGGCTTTAGTAGTGGGGTGGCAATTCGTCGCGCAAATGACGGATGGCATGGGGCTGACTGTCTTCCCAACGTGTTGAGAGACGTGCCACTTCCTGTGTGAGCTGGTCGATCATGAGCTGCTGGCGGTAAACCTGCGCATTCAAGCGCTCGATCCAGTCATCCAGATCGCTGATTTTCAACTCCAGCTCGATTTGTCTTCGTTCATGATCGGTTTGCATGGTCCTGACCTCCGGTTCGTGCTGGCCAACCCAGGGCATTGAGCAGGTCCTGGTTGTGCTCCCCCAGTCTGGGCGCGGGTGACGCAATCTGGCCAGGCGTTTCGCTGAGTTTGGGTACGATGCCAGGCACTTTCAGGGGTTGACCATTTCGGTCAACCGACTGGATGATCATGTCTCTGGCCTGATACTGCGGGTCATGGGCGATGTCAGCTGCCGAGTAGATCTTGCCTGCGGGTACCCGAGCGGCATCCAGGACGCTGATCACTTCATCGATGGTGTGGGTCAGGGTCCAGGATTCGATGGCCTGATCCAGTTCGTTGCTTCGTGTGGCCCGACCATCGTTGTGGGCCAGTGCGGGATCGTTTGCGAGATCCGGGCGACCGATGGCTTGCATGAGACGCTTGAAAATGCTGTCGCCATTGCCGCCAATCAGGACGTACCCGCCATCGGAGCAGCGGTAGGCATTTGAGGGGGCAATACCCGGCAATGCACTGCCTGCGCGTTCTCGCACGGTACCAAAAGCGTCGTATTCGGGCAGCAGACTTTCCATCAGGTTGAACACGCTCTCGTAAAGGGCGACATCAATCATCTGGCCGGTACCGCCATGGGCATCCCGGTGATACAGCGCCATCAGAACACCGATCACGCCATGGAGGGCCGCAATCGAGTCACCCATCGAGACACCGGTGCGAACGGGGATGCGTCCCGGTTCACCCGTGAGGTGCCTCAGGCCGCCCATGGCCTCGCCGAGAATACCGAAACCGGGTTTGGACGCGTATGGCCCAGTCTGACCGTATCCCGACAGGCGAAGCATGATCAGACGAGGGTTGAGGGCGTGCAGGGTGTCCCAGCCAAGCCCCCAGGCCTCCAGGGTGCCGGGCTTGAAATTTTCGACCAGCACATCGGCTTCGGCAGCGAGGCGGCGGACAACCGACTGACCCTCTTCCGTTCGAAGATCCAGCACCACGGAACGCTTGTTGCGGGACTGAACCTCCCACCAGACGGAAGTCCCATCGCGGAGCAGGCGCCAGTGCCGGAGCGGATCACCGGTACCGGGGGGCTCCACCTTGATCACATCGGCGCCAAAATCACCCAGGGTTTTGGCAGCAAAAGGGCCGGCAATGAGTTGCCCGAGTTCCAGGACCCGAACGCCATGGAGGGCTTGCCGCGTCATGAGGCGCTCCGGGAGGCGTCGCGGGTGGCCAGACAGGCCTGAACGTGCAGGAGAAGTCCCTGGCAGGCGTCTTCCACCAGGTCGAGCACATGCTCGAAATCGTTCTCACCACCCAGGTAAGGATCCGGAATCACGGGGCTCTGATGCACCAGGCAGAATTCGGTGAGGCGACGGAGTTTGCGAAGGTGGGCAGGAGGGGCCATGGCTTCGGCGAGTGCCAGATTGTCCCAGTCCATGGCCAGCAGCAAGTCGGCGTGAAGAAAGTCGTGATCCACCAGTTGTCGTGCCCGCAAGTCGGACAGGTCGTATCCCCTGGCCATGGCATGTGCCTGCGAACGGTGATCCGGGGGCTTTCCAGGATGGTCGTTGTGCGTCCCGGCCGAATCGACCGACACACGGTCTTGCAGACCGGCCAGACGCAGGTGGTGACGAAAAACGCCATGAGCCGTCGGGCTGCGACAGATGTTGCCCATGCAGAAAAAGACGATCTGAAAATCAGCTGGGTTTGACATGATGAGATTGTGCGAGGTATCGGGTGACTTGCGGTGGTCCATCGCCCAGATGAAAGGCCAGTTTGCGTTCGCGAAGGGTGACATCTGCCGCAGTGACCCGATCAAAGCGTCGCAAATGTTCGTTCCAGCTTTCGTCGGTGATGCGTTCCACAAAATGACCCGGGTCACCGATGTCTTGCCACAATTCCCAGTCCAGCGCACCCATGCGCAGACGGCTACGCCGGCTTTCCTGCATCACCTGCCTGAAATCTTCAGCTCGGGAGGGATCGATCCGATAGTGGATGCAGACCATCACGCGTCCGGGCCCGGGTGCGGACTCCGCCACCGGTGCCGACCATGCCTGCACCGGCGTCACGTCCTCGATCAGGCCGCGTTCGCGGGAAAGACGCTGCGCCACCGTCATGGCGACGATGCCAGACAAGGCGGCCATGCCGACACTCTGGCTGACATCGGTCCAGCTGGCCACCTGTCCCCAGAAGGCGGCACCACTGGCAGCGCCACCCATGATGGCCATCTGGTAGACCGACATGCCTCGTGCCCTGACCCAGTCAGGCAGGCTCATCTGGGCCGAAACACTGAGCGAATTGGCGGTGGCAATCCAGGCCATGCCTGCCAGAAACAGGGCGGGCATGGCCCAGCTCAGCGTGGGAACCCAGGCCACCAGCGCCATGGCCACTGACTGAAGGGCCGTGCCCCACCACACCACCGTGTCGCGTGAAAATTGCTGCCTGAGACGAGGCAGCAAGAGGGCCGAGACAATCGCCCCACTGCCCATCGTGGCCAGTAGCCAGGTGAAAGTGGCCGCATTGCCGCCTTCCATGCGCAAGGCCAGCAACGGCAGCAAGGCCATCAGCGCAGTGGAATGAAAAAAGAACAAGGCAATGTGCAGGTAGACCACCCGCAGACGAGGTGACTGCACCACGTACTGCCAGCCGACTCGCAAGGCGCTGAAAAAAGGTTCACGACCGAGTGGGCTGGGTTTGTGCTCCCTTTTCCAGCGCCAGATGATGATGGCCGACACACAGGCCAGGAAGGCATTGAGTAAAAAAACCCACGCACTTCCCAGCGTTGCAATGAGCGCGCCGGCCAGGAGTGGACCGATGATGCGGGACGCGTTCATCGAGACCCCATTCAGCGCCAATGCCTGCGGGAGCTGCTGGCGGGGCACCAGTTCGGGGACCAGTGCCGCAAACACGGGCCAGCGCATGGCCAGTCCGATGCCATTGGCAAACACGAGGATCAGCAGCCAGGCAGGCGTCATGGCATCCAGAAGGATGAAGGTGCACATGACGAGCGCCACCCCTGCGATCCAGAGCTGAGTACCCAGAAAGTAACGGCGGCGGTCCCATGTATCCGCCAGGGTGCCACTGGGGAGGCCAAGCAGAAACACCGGAAGGGTTGCGGCCGTCTGAACCAGGGCCACCCAGACCGGTGACGGAGCGAGCGATGTCATGAGCCAGGCGGCTGCCACATCGTTCATCCACATGCTGACATTCGCCATCAGCCAGGTGAGCCAGAGCCATGTGAACACCCGGTGTTGAAAGGGCGCCAGCGCTGTCAGTCCCAGTGGGGGGCCTTGATCAGGAGAAGCGTCTTGCATCGTGTGATTGTCGGATGCAACGCCCGGTTCTGCTGTCACCCCGATGTGGCGATGGGGATGGCAGCGACTATGATGCGTACAGAGTGTCAACGACAGGAGCAAATCAATGAAATGGCTGATTCCCGTGGATGGTTCCGAGCTGTCGATCGAGGCCGTGGCGCATGCGGTGGCCATGGCGAGATCGGGTCTCCAGACCGAACTGGTTCTGGTGAATGTGCAGGAGCCGGCGACCGTTTATGAAATGGTGACGCTTCATGACGAAGAGGCGCTCAGACAGGTCGCACAAGGTGCCGGTATGGACATGATGGCACCCGCAGCCGAGCTCGCCAAGGCCGCCGTATTGGTGTTCAGCCAGCTGGTGGTTTCAGGGGATCCAGTCCCCATGCTGCTGGAAGTGCTGGAGGCGGAAGCCTGCGATGGCGTCATCATGGGAAGCCATGGCAAAGGGACGGTCAGGCGGGCCCTGCTGGGCTCTGTTTCTCAGTCCATGCTCGAAAAATCCCCCGTTCCCGTGACCTTTGTCAAAGGCGAACAGGATGACGAATGAACACACAGCAAAGGAGACCGGCATGAGCGAATGGATCACCCTGCAAAGTCACGATGGGCAAGCGGTTCGAGCCTACCTGGCCCGGCCGTCTGGCCAGCCGCGCGGCGGGCTTGTGGTGCTGCAAGAGATTTTTGGCGTCAACAGCCACATCCGTGCCGTGGCAGACGGGTACGCCGCAGAAGGTTTTGTGGTGGTGGCCCCGTCCACTTTTGATCGTGTTCAAGCGGGGGTTGAGCTGGGATACACCGACAGTGACATGCAGGCAGGATTTGCCCTCAAGATGGCGGTTGAGGCATTGCCGGCGCCTGGTGTGATGGCCGACATCCAGGCGGGCATCGATCGCGCGGCCCGTGAAAGCGGAGGCCGTGTGGCGGTGATCGGGTTCTGCTGGGGCGGCTTGCTGGCGTGGCGCAGTGCCTGTGAACTCCAGGGTCTGTCGGCTGCCATTCCCTATTACGGGGGTGGCATGACCACCGAATCGGAGGCTGCAAAGCGGCCAGGATGCCCCGTGCTGGCGCACTTTGCCGAGGCAGATCAGTGGATCCCCCTGGATACCGTTCAGACCTTTCAGGCCCAGCAGGCCGGGGTGGAGGTCCACACCTATGCGGCCCATCACGGATTCAACTGTGATCAGCGAGGTTCTCACGATGCGCCTTCGGCCTTGCTCGCCCGACAGCGGACCCTCTCATTTCTGAAGCAGCACGTCGGCTAGTGTTCAGGGGGCCTGCTGTTCAAGCCAGGCCACCAGATCATCGGGCGGCATGGCCCTGGCGTAGAGCCAGCCCTGGAATGCATGGCATCCATGGGCTCGGAGGAAGTCTCGCTGTCCTTCGGTTTCGACACCCTCGGCCACGACGATCAGACCCAGATCGTGTGCCATGGACAAGGTGGCCCTGACGATGGTCTCGTTTTCGGGGTCTCCTGGTATCCCGTGAAGAAACGATCGATCGATCTTGAGTTTGCTCAGAGGCATGCGCTTCAGGTAACCCAGGCTGGAGTACCCGGTTCCGAAATCGTCGAGTGACAACTGGATGCCCATGGCATTGATGGCCTGCATCCGGGCTTCCAGATCGGGGTTGGCCTGAATCAGCAGGCTCTCGGTGATCTCGATCTCCAGGCAGTGAGGTTGTGACCTGATCGTGCTGACGGCCTGCCGCAGTTGGTCGAGGAACAGCGGGCGACTGAACTCGTAGGCGGATACGTTGACCGAGATCGCCATGTCACGGAAACGCTCGGCATGCGGACCGGTTTTCCAGGCGTCAATCTGCTGGCAGACCTGTTGCAACACCCAGAGACCCAGAGGCTCGATCAGACCGCAATCTTCGGCGATCGGGATGAATTCGGACGGTGAGACCTGGCCCCATTCGGGGTGCTGCCATCGAAGCAAGGCCTCCACGCCGGTGATGGCACCGGTCCTGGCATCGACCTGAGGCTGATAGACCACGCTGAGTTCCTGGTGCCCGGGTTCAAGTGCCTGGCGCAGACGGGTTTCCAGCGAAAGCCGTTTGGACACCCGTTCATGCATTTCCGGGGTGAAAAAGCGCCACTGGTTGCGGCCGGCGGCTTTGGCGGCGTACATGGCCGTATCCGCATGACGCAAGAGTTCATCCACGGTACGGCCGTGTTCGGGAAAGAGGGCAACGCCCAGGCTGGCGGTCACGCGCACCTGCATCTGGTCCAGCAGGACGGGCATGGACAGGACCCGTGAAATCTTCTGGGCCACTGTGGCTGCACCTTCCGGACCCTTGAGGCCGGGCAGGAGCAGAACGAACTCGTCACCACCGATGCGCGCCAGCACATCCCGGCTGCGCAGGCATTCCTGAATCCGGGCACTGATGGTGACGAGCAACTGATCACCCTGCACATGCCCCAGGCTGTCATTGACGTGCTTGAAGCGGTCCACATCGAGAAAGATCACGCCCACGGCTTGATCGGTGTCGGCCGAAGCCCTGAAGGTGAGATCAGCCTGCTCGGTCCAGAAGGGCCGATTGGCCAGACCGGTCAAGGCATCGTAATGGGCCATTTGCGCCAGCGTGGCGTTGCTGTGAGCCAGCTCCTGAGTCCGTTCTTCCACGAGCTGCGCCGTTCTTCGACCATGACCCGTCACGATGATCAGGAACGTGCCGAGCAGCGCCGTGGCCATCAAGCCCATGGCGCTGGTGAACCAGATGCCGACTTGAGAAGTCTGTCCCCAGAATGAGGAAGTGGCAGAAACGTATACCAACCATTGTCGTTGGCCGAATTCGACGGGCTTTTCCAACGTCCAGCGCGGCAGCGCCTGGCCGATCAGTCGATCGCCGCAGCCAAGCTCACCCACCAGGGTGCGTTTGCCCGGTTCGGTCTGAGGGTCGGTCAGGCAGACCACCAGGCCACGGCCCTGGACATCGCCCAGCGCCGCGTCCAGCATGTCTGTCATTCGCAGGGTGGCGGATACCACACCCCGTAACTCACCATCCCGAAAGACCGAGTGGTAGAGCACCACCGCCCGCTGTTGGCCTGTCTCCTGGACCAACCGGAAAGGTTCACTGACGGCAGGTGAGAAGGTGTTGATCGAGCGTTGAACGGCGGCTGCGGTCGCGGGAAGGACGCTGACATCCAGGCCCAGAACAGACCGATTGCCATCCAGCGGTGAGACCCAGGTGATCGGAAAATAGCGGGGAGACGGACGGGCTGGCTGGGTCTGACCGCTTTCATCTCTTCCCAGAATAGGTCGACCCGGCATCCACTGCTCATACTGGAAACGCTGATCGTCTGTGATGAGCGGGCTCCAGCCAAAGTTCTGGCTTCCGGGATAGCGTTCGAGCCAGAGTTGAGTGGTTTTGTCGAAACCCTCCTGTTGGGTGAATTCCACCATTTCCATGACCTTGCCGATGGCCTGGATGCTGTCCGTCTGGGCATCCAGACGCCGTTGCAACTGGTTGGTCAGGGACTCTGCGGCCGAATGGAATTCGTCTTGCACCTGCTCCTGCTGTTTCGCGTTCAGCAGACTCAGCATCCCGGCGACCAGTGACAGCGCGACCATCATGGGCAATGCCACGGTTTTCCACCGAGGGCGCCACGCCACCGCCGGTTGCCCGAACAGCACCAGCATCAATGGCGTGAAGATGATGGCCCCTAGGGTGTCTGCCATCCACCACGTGATCCAGCTGAACCAGGCTTCATCGGGTGCAATGACCCCGATATGGACCAGCGATGGCACCGATAACGAGGCGTTGATGACGGTGAAAGCCGGGATGATGACGAGAAAGGTCAGCAGGGCTTCACGGGGTCTGTCGAGCGCCGACGGGTATCTGGCCCAGCGGCGGATGGCCCAGGCCGATGCGCCTGCCATCAGCATCGCTCCCAGCGAGGAAATCCACATGTTCCAGGTCAGGGTGGTGAGGCCACTCTGTCCGTGGGCAAGCCACTGCACGCCCAGTGCGCCCAGCGCCACGCTGGGGAGCAGTCTGTAGCCCCCGACCAGAACGGTACCCAGCGCCACGCCGGACGCCGCGAAGAAGATGGCAATGTAGTTGGGCGGAATGGCGGCCTGCAGCGACGCCCACCCAGACAGGGCATAGGCGAAAGCCGCAAGCAGATTGAGTAGGAATAGGCGCGTCAAGGCTCGGTATGAATCCTGTCTGTCATCGCGGACTGTAGCACCACCGGGTCCGGAATCCGGCTCAGGGCTTGAGATGATTCAGAGGGAGCGTGCCAGTGGTTTTCACTTCGCCCAGTGAAAAACTGGTGTGCAGGTCTTTCACGTTGGGCAGGTTGATGAGCCGTTGCAGGGCAAAGCGTGAAAAACTGTCCAGATCGGGCGCCACCACCTGGATCTCAAAGGTCCCAGCCCCGCTGATGTAATGGCAGGAAATGACCTCGGGCAGTTGTCGGATGGCCTCTTCCAGCACCCGGGTGGCGTCGCCGGTGTTGCGCTCGGCATCCAGACGAACGAAGGCCAGGACGCCCAGTCCGATTCGGCGCCGGTCCAGCACCGCGCGGTAGCCGGTGATGTAGCCGGCCTCCTCCAGTGCCCGCACGCGCCGCCAGCAGGGCGCGGCCGACAGGCCCACCCGCTGGGCCAGTTCGGTGTTGGTGAGGCGCCCGTCAGCCTGCAGGTGTTGCAGGATGGCGAGGTCAAATCTGTCAAGTGTTTCCATCAATGGCGATTTTAAGAATGATTCTTTCGAAGTGGAGGTTTTTCCGGGCCTGAAAAGCAAAGACATTCCGGCGCACAGGGCATACACTTTGCGTTACTTTTCACGCGCCGGGTTGGTGATCCTGATCCGGGCATTTTCGGCGTTGCCCACCAGGCTTGCCTCACCACACAGGAGACCACACATGAATGCCCCCCTGCCCGAGCACATCCGCCGTGCGCTGGACACGGTCACGCTGGACGACAAATATGCCCTCGATCATGGGCGAGCCTTCATGAGTGGTGTGCAGGCGCTGGTGAAGCTGCCCATGTTGCAACGCCAGCGCGATGCCCTGGCAGGCAAGAACACCGCCGGTTTCATCAGCGGATACCGGGGGTCGCCGCTGGGTGGCTATGACCAGGCTCTCTGGAGCGCTCGCAAGCATCTGGCGGCCCAGCACATCGTGTTTCAGCCCGGTGTGAACGAAGAACTCGCCGCCACTGCATTGTGGGGCACGCAGCAGCTGGGCTTCACGCCGCCGGACAGCCACCGGTTTGACGGGGTCTTTGGCATCTGGTACGGCAAGGGGCCAGGCGTGGACCGGTGCTCCGACGTCTTCAAACACGCCAACATGGCCGGCACCACGCCCTGGGGCGGCGTGCTGGCGGTGGCCGGCGACGACCATGTGGCCAAAAGTTCAACGGCCGCTCACCAGAGTGACCACATTTTCAAGGCCTGCGGCTTGCCGGTGTTCTTCCCGGCCAGTGTGCAGGACATCCTGGACCTGGGGCTTCACGCGCTGGCCATGAGCCGATTTGCCGGTGTCTGGGCAGGCATGAAAACCATCCAGGAAATCGTCGAGTCCAGCGCGACGGCTGAAATCGACCCGCAGCGGGTGTCCATCGTGCTGCCCGAATTCGAGATGCCACCTGGCGGCGTCCATATCCGCTGGCCTGACACCGCGCTGGAGCAGGAGGCCCGTCTGTACGATTACAAGTGGTACGCGGCGCTGGCCTACGTGCGCGCCAACCGGCTCAACCACAATGTCATCGAGGGGCCGAACGACCGCTACGGTCTGATCGCGAGCGGCAAAGCCTACAACGACACCCGCCAGGCCCTGCTGGACCTGGGTCTCGATGACGCCACCTGCCGTCAATTGGGCATCCGCCTGCACAAGGTGTCTGTGGTCTGGCCGCTGGAAGCCCAGACCACGCGCGAATTTGCCACCGGGCTGCGCGAAATCCTGGTCGTGGAGGAAAAGCGTCAGGTCATCGAATACCAGTTGAAAGAAGAACTTTACAACTGGCGTGCCGATGTCCGACCTGACGTGCTGGGCAAATTCGATGAGGTGGGCGGTGATCACAGCGGTGGTGAGTGGTCCATGCCCAATCCGAGTGCCAACCAGTTGTTGCGAGCCAACGCCGACCTGTCGCCTGCCATCATTGCCCGCGCGGTGGCACGTCGTTTGAAAAAAAGGGGTCTGCTGCCCGAAGGCAGCGACATGGCCACCCGGGTCGATGCCCAGCTCGCGATTCTGGAGGCCAAGGAGCGCTCGATGCAGGTGCTCAACGCGCAGACCCCGCTGGCCGACCGCCAGCCCTGGTTTTGCAGTGGCTGCCCTCACAACACCAGCACCCGCGTGCCTGAGGGCTCCCGCGCCATGGCTGGCATCGGCTGCCACTTCATGAGCATCTGGATGGACCGCGCCACGGTGGGTTTCACGCAGATGGGCGGCGAGGGGGTGCCCTGGGTGGGGCAACAGCCCTTCAGCCACGAGCAGCATGTGTTCGCCAACCTGGGTGATGGCACCTACTTCCACAGTGGTCTGCTGGCCATCCGGCAGAGCATTGCGGCGGGCGTCAACATCACCTACAAGCTCCTGTACAACGACGCCGTGGCCATGACGGGTGGCCAGCCGGTGGGCGAGCGGCCCGAAGGCCACAGCGTGCTGCAGATCGCTCACAGCCTGCGAGCCGAGGGGGTGGCCCAGATCACGATCGTGACCGACGAGCCCGACAAGTACCGCGGTGCCCATCACACCACCATCGGTGGGGCCACCCTCCAGCTGCCCGAGGGCATTGCGGTGGCGCACCGCGACGAACTGGATCGCATCCAGCGCGATTTTCGCGAGATCAAGGGCACCACCGTCATCATCTACGACCAGACCTGCGCCACCGAAAAACGACGCCGCCGCAAGCGCGGCACGATGGCCGACCCGGCGAAACGCGTGGTGATCAACGAGGCGGTGTGCGAAGGCTGTGGCGACTGCGGCGTGCAGAGCAACTGCCTGAGCGTGGAGCCGCTGGAAACCGAATTCGGCCGCAAGCGGACCATCAACCAGAGCACCTGCAACAAGGATTTTTCCTGCACCAAAGGTTTTTGTCCCAGTTTCGTCACGGTGGAAGGCGGGCAGCTCAAAAAGAAAGCCAAGGGCGCGACCGCGCCATCGCCGGCCAGCCTGGGTGCATTGCCCGAACCGGTGCTGCCCAGCGCGGCGCAGCCCTGGGGCATGGTGGTGGCAGGGGTGGGTGGCACCGGTGTCATCACCATCGGCCAGTTGTTGGGCGTGGCCGCGCACATGGAGGGCAAGGGCATTGTCACACAGGACGCGGCGGGTCTGGCCCAGAAGGGTGGCGCCACTTGGAGCCATGTGCTGATTGCCGACAGGCAGGCAGACATCCGCACCACCCGCGTGAGCATGGCGGCCGCCGACCTCATCATCGGCTGCGACCCCATCGTGGCCGCAGGCAAGGAAACCGCGCTGCGCATGCTGCAGGGGCGCACCCACGTGGCGCTCAACAGCCACGCGACACCCACCGCAGCCTTTGTGAAAAACGGCGGCTGGCAGAACCCGGCCGAGCAGTGTGTGGCGAGCATCGTGCAGACGGTGGGCGCAGATGCTGTCGGTGCCTTCGACGCCGATGGCATGGCCACCACCCTGCTGGGCGACAGCATCTTCATCAATCCCATGGTACTGGGCTATGCCTGGCAGCGCGGCTGGATTCCGCTGCGCCGGGAATCGCTGATGCGCGCCATGGAACTGAACGCCGTGGCGGTGGAGCAGAACAAGACCGCCTTCGAGTGGGGTCGCCAGGCCGCGCACGACTGGGCCCGTGTGAAGGCCTTGCTCAGTCCGGCGCAGGTGATCGAGTTCAAGCCGCGCGACACCCTCGAGACGCTGCTGCGCCGCCGCACGGCTTTCCTGACCGACTATCAGAACGCCGTCTACGCTCAGCGCTACGAAGCTTTGGTGCGCCGCGTGCAGCATGCCGAAGCGGCCGCCATGGGCGCCGGCAAGACCGCGCTGGCGGAAACCGTGGCGCGGCAGTTGTTCAGGCTCATGGCCTACAAGGACGAGTACGAGGTGGCGCGCCTCTACACGGACGGCGCTTTCCAGAAAAAGCTGGCCGAGCAGTTCGAAGGCGATGTCAAGCTGCGTTTTCACCTGGCGCCGCCGTTGCTGGCCAAAAAGAACGCCAAGGGCGAACTGGTCAAGCAGACCTATGGTCCCTGGATGATGAAAGCCTTTGGTTTGCTGGCCCGGCTCAAAGGCCTGCGTGGCACGGCCCTGGACGTGTTTGGCTACACCGAGGAGCGCCGCACCGAACGTGCGCTGATCGGCGAGTACATGGACATCGTCGAAGAACTGATCAGCACGCTGGATGCGAAACGCCACGCGCTGGCGGTGGAGATCGCCCAGGTACCTGAACTCATCAAGGGGTTCGGCCATGTGAAGGATCGCAACCTGCGGGCCGCGCGCGAGCGCTGGCAGACCTTGCTGGGGCAGTGGCGCGGCGCTCGTCCTGTGGAAGGCAGCGGGCTGTCAGGAGTGGTCAAGGCGGCCTGAAGCGATACGCAGGTCCCGAGTTCCGTCTAGACTCGCCACCTTTGATCTTTCTGTGGAGTGTGTATGGCGGTGGGCGTGGCGTTTGCGCTGGCGGCGGGCCTTTTGTGGGGGCTCGTGTTCGTGGCCCCTCTCATGCTGCCCGAATACCCGGCCACCCTTCAGGCCGTGGCCCGATACCTGGCCTTTGGTTTGTTGTGCCTTCCCCTGGCCTGGATGGACCGTTCCCATCTGCGAGGACTGACCCGCAGCGACTGGATCGAGGCCCTCAAGCTGGCCGCGATTGGCAACCTGCTGTATTACACCTTTCTGGCCAGTTCGATCCAGCGAACCGGTGGGCCATTGTCCACCATGATCATTGGCACTCTGCCGGTGGTGATCGCCGTTTCGGCCAATCTTCGAAATGCCCGACGCGATGGTCGACTCCCCTGGCGCCGTCTGGCCTGGCCACTGGCCCTGATGCTGACGGGTATAGCGCTGGTCAATCATGTGGAAATGACGCGCGTCCTCTCGCAGGACCCTGCCTCGCTCGGCCGATATGGGATCGGGGCCGCGCTCGCCATCGGGGCCGTGGTGTGCTGGACCTGGTATCCGCTGCGCAACGCCGACTGGCTGCGAGCCCACCCCGGGCGAAGTCCACGCGCCTGGGCCACCGCACAAGGGATCGCCACTCTGCCACTGGCGCTGTTGGGTTATGCGGTGCTGTGGGGCTGGATGGACAGATCTGGTTCCGCGTTTGGCATGCCGTTCGGTCCCAGACCTGAATTCTTCATCGGTCTGATGGTGGCGATCGGGCTGCTGGCTTCCTGGCTGGGCACCCTGTGCTGGAACGAGTCCAGTCAACGCCTGCCGACGGCGCTGGCCGGCCAACTGATCGTGTTTGAAACCCTGGCCGCGTTGCTGTATGCCTACCTCTGGCGGGGCGAATGGCCAGCCTGGCCCACGCTGATCGGCATTGCCTTGCTCGTGGTGGGCGTCCTCCAGGCGGTACGCATCAAGCCGGTTCCTGTGATAGCGCAGGCCCATCCCAACTGAGCGTTAAAATGAGCGGTTGATTGTGGCGGGATGGTTCCCGCCAAGCCCCTGAACAACATCCACAGGAATCGCCGTGTTCATCTCTCCCGCTTACGCCCAAGCCGCCAGTGACGGCCCATCCACCTTCATGAGCCTGCTGCCCCTGGTTCTCATGTTCGTGGTGCTCTATTTCGTCATGATCCGTCCTCAGATGAAACGCCAGAAAGAGCACAAAGCCATGGTCGAAGCCCTCGCGAAGGGCGACGAGGTGGTGACTGCCGGTGGTCTGCTGGGCAAGGTCTCGAAAGTCGGTGAATCCTATATCGGGGTGGAACTTGCCTCGGGTGTCGAAGTCCAGATGCAACGCACCGCTGTCGTTCAGGTGCTCCCCAAGGGCACTGTTCAGTAATCGGCCGGTTGGCCTGATCCCCTGCCGGCTGGGTTCATGCCCGGCCGTTTGGTTTTTTCCGGAGCCTCTCGCTCATGAACCGATATCCCCTGTGGAAGTACGTGACCATCGTGGTTGCGGTCATCATTGCCACGCTCTACACCCTTCCCAATTTTTTTGGTGAGGCGCCGGCGGTCCAGGTGTCATCGGGCAAGCCGTCTGTTCGGCTGGACGAAACCACGGTGACTCGGGTCGAGCAGGTGCTGGCGGATCAGAACATCACGCCCGCGGCCATTCAGTTCGATGGGCAGTCGATTCGTGCCAGGTTTGACTCCACCGATACGCAGATCCATGCACGTGATGCCATCGACAGGGCGCTCAATCCCGACCCCGCCGATCTGTCCCATGTGGTCGCACTCAACCTGCTGCCTCGAACACCGGCGTGGCTCCAGTCCATCAATGCGCTGCCCATGTACCTGGGGCTTGATCTCCGTGGGGGGGTGCACTTCCTGCTTCAGGTCGACATGCCGGGCGCGCTGGACAAGCGGGCCGAAGTGCTGGCCAGCGACATGCGCACCAGCCTGCGCGATCGCAACATTCGCCATGGTGGTATCCGGCGTGAAGGGCAGTCCATCGAATTGCGATTCCGTGATGCCGAAACCCAGTTGGCCGCCCTGGGTGTTCTGGAAGAGCAGTTTGCTGAATTGCAGTTCGAACGGACGACCGACGGTTCGGAGCTGAAACTCGTTGGTACCCTGCGGGCGGATGCCGCGCGGCGCATCCAGGAGCAGGCGCTGAGGCAGAACATCACCACCCTGAACAACCGGATCAACGAACTGGGCGTGGCCGAACCGGTCATTCAGCAGCAGGGGATTGATCGCATCGTCGTCCAGCTGCCCGGCGTACAGGACACCGCCAAGGCCAAGGACATCCTTGGTCGTACCGCGACGCTGGAAGTTCGTCTGGTCGACGAAAGCCCCGAGGGCCAGTCTGCCGAACGGGGGACCGGTCCGGTGCCGTTTGGCTCAGAACGACACCTGGACCGCAATGGCCAGCCCGTGATCACGCGCCGGGATGTGCTGCTGACCGGTGAAAACCTCACCGATGCCCAGGCCGGTTTCGACAGCCAGAACCAGGAGCCGGCGGTGCACCTCACGCTGGATGCCAAAGGATCTCGCATCTTCCGTGACGTGACGCGAGAGAACGTTGGCAAACGCATGGCCATCCTGCTGTTCGAGCGAGGGAGGGGCGAAGTGGTCACGGCACCTGTCATCCGTACCGAAATCGGAGGTGGTCGCGTGCAGATTTCTGGCCGCATGACCACCACCGAGGCCACCGACATCGCACTGCTGCTGCGATCGGGCTCTCTGGCAGCGCCGATGGAAATCGTGGAGGAGCGCACGATCGGCCCCAGCCTGGGCGCCGAAAACATCCGGATGGGCTTCAACAGCGTGATGTGGGGCTTCATGGTCATCATCGCGTTCATGAGCGTGTATTACCTCCTGTTCGGGGTCTTCTCCAGCATTGCGCTGGCGTTCAACCTGATGTTGCTGGTTGCCGTGCTGTCCATGTTGCAGGCCACCCTCACCCTGCCTGGCATGGCGGCGATGGCGCTCGCGCTGGGCATGGCGATCGATGCCAACGTGCTGATCAACGAGCGCATCAGGGAAGAGTTGCGAAATGGCTCCGCGCCCCAGACGGCGATCAACACCGGCTACGACAGCGCCTGGGGCACGATTCTCGATTCCAATATCACCTCTTTGCTGGCGGGCCTCGCCTTGCTGACTTTCGGCTCTGGCCCGGTGCGGGGTTTCGCGGTGGTGCACTGCATCGGCATTCTCACCAGCATGTTCTCGGCCGTGTTTTTCTCGCGAGGTCTGGTGAATGTCTGGTATGGCCGACAGAAAAAGCTCAAAGGCCTCTCCATCGGTACCGTCTGGCGGGCCGATGACTCGGGCAAAACTGCGCTCAAGGCCGATTGAACGGGAGTCGATCACCATGGAATTTTTCCGAATCAAGAAAGACATCCCGTTCATGCGGCACGCGGTGCTGTTGAACGCGATCTCCATCACGGCTTTCGTGCTGGCCGTGTTTTTCCTCGTGACCCGAGGGTTGAACCTGTCGGTCGAGTTCACCGGGGGCACGGTCATCGAGGTGGCTTACGAGCAACCCGCCGATCTGACCGCCATCCGTGAGGTGATTTCCGGCCTGGGCTACACCGAAGTGCCGGTGCAGAACTTTGGCACGTCTCGCGAGGTGCTGATGCGGCTGCCGCTGGTGCAGGGCCAGACATCGGGGCAGCAAAGCGAGATCGTGCTGGCTGCCCTGCGCGCACAAAACCCGTCCGTGGAATTGCGCCGGACGGAATTCGTCGGGCCCCAGGTGGGCCGAGAACTGGCCGAGGACGGCCTGATGGCCCTGGCTTTCGTGATCCTGGGCATCATGATCTACCTGGCCTTCCGGTTCGAGTGGAAGTACTCGGTGGCCGCCATCATTGCCAACCTGCACGATGTGGTGATCGTGCTGGGTTTTTTCGCCTTTTTTCAGTGGGAATTCTCCCTGGCCGTGCTGGCAGCGGTTCTGGCGGTCCTCGGTTATTCGGTCAACGAGTCCGTGGTGATTTTCGACCGCATCCGTGAAACCTTCCGACGTCAGCGGAAGATGACCACCCGTGAGGTGATTGATCACGCCATCACCAGCACCATGAGCCGAACGGCCATCACACACGGCTCAACCGAAGTGATGGTGATTTCCATGCTGCTGTTCGGGGGGCCCACCCTGTTCTACTTCGCGCTAGCGCTGACCATCGGCATCCTGTTCGGCATCTATTCGTCGATTTTTGTGGCCTCTGCGGTTGCCATGTGGCTGGGTATTCGCCGGGAGGATCTGGTCAAACCGACCCGCAAAGCGGAAGACCCGGATGACCCGAATGCAGGCGCTTCTGTGTGAAACAGCCCACGCCTGCCAGCAGGTGAAGCTGGCATACTTGGTCTCGTGGATTCAGTCACACCAACACCTGCCGGATGGGGTGCCGAAGCGAGGCAGGTCTTTGTTCGTCAGCTGATCACCGATCTGCCGGGCATATCCGAGCAGATCCGTTCTCATCTGCTCCAACGCAGCGATGAGGTGGTGTTTGGCGAGGAAGCGCAAAGGCTGCGAGATGCGTACCTGAGGTTCAAAGCAGGGGGCAAGCGTTGGGAAGAGCTGGCATCTGCCAGACTGCGGGGCCAAGTCAGTTCTCAACCAGTTCTCGAAATGGCGCTGGGGCCCCGGCTGGACGGTGCGGAGTTTTCCCTCGTCGGGAAAGAGGCCGTCGAAAACCAGATCCTGGCGGCGAGGGCGGCGCTTGTCATGGTCGACAAATCCAGTGAGGTGTTCAACGAGTTGAGGCTGAGACTTCAGTCCCTCGATGCTGTCGAAGACCTCGACAAGAAAGACATCGTTCAGGCATTGCAACTGGCTCAGTGGCTCGTGGACACTTGGTTGAAGGCAGGGCTGTTGCGGCTGGACTGGCAGATGTGCCAGACCATCCTGCACAAGCACCTGGCGAAATGGGTGCTGGCCGCTTACGTGGAAGCCAACCGTTATCTGATCGAAAAGGGCGTCCTCCCGGAAATTGATCTTCGCCGCCTCATGCGCCGATCGTCCATTCAGCTGGCGCCTGGTGCCGCCTTCCGGTCTGCCCCACCCTCAGAGGCTGGCTCGTCTGAAGCTGGGTTCGGGACGGGACAGGGTCAGTTGACCCATGTGATGCCACTCTCCTCGACGCGGGGCGGCGCGATGGCGGGGCCGGAAAACGGGACATCCGCCACGCTACCGGCTTTTCATGCGCTGCAGTCCCAGGTTGCTGCCGGGCTGTCGGGCTATCTGCCCGCGGCCTCCTTTCAGAAATCCGGCCTTCAGGAGGTGACGCGACGGCTGCTGCACTTCTTCAGTCAGCAGTTACCCCAGTCTTCCTGGGGAGGGCAACCTTCGACAGGTTCGACCCTGTGGTCTGCTTCATCGTGTGCGGTCTTTCCCGCCATGGACTGGAGCAGTCTTGAGGCCGGCGTCGCCGGACTCAGGGCACAGTCCCGGGTGCTCAAAAAGGCCGCTCGAAGCGACAACGAAAAGGCGGTGATCGAACTGGTGGCCCTGATGTTCGACAGCATCCTGAGCGAAGATCGCATACCACCCAGCATCCGCCTGTGGTTCGCTCGCTTGCAGATGCCGGTTCTGCGAACCGCGCTGGCCGACCCGGTTTTCTTCACGGCTGAAGACCACCCGGCGCGAAGGTTGCTGGACCGGATGGGATCGTGTGTGCTGGGTTTTGATCCATCGGTGAAGCTTGACCGGCTGGAAGCCGAGATCAAACGGATTGTCCAGGTGATCGAGCAATATCCCGAGACCGGGCGTAAGGCATTTGAGCTGATGCTTCGCGAATTTGAAGACTTCCTGAGGGCGGCTGTGCATGAGCATCCTGAGGTCCATCAGGTCGTTGACATGGTCAGCCAGCTCGAGATGAAAGAGACGCTCACCATCCAATACACCATCGAGATGCGCAAGCTGCTGACCGATGCGCCGGTGCACGACAGCCTGCGCACTTTTCTGTTCGAAACCTGGACCGAGGTGATGTCCCAGGCGGCGGTTGTCTACGGCGACAAGCACGAAAAGGCGGCTTCATTCCGGGCACTCGCCAGCGATCTGCTGTGGGCGGCCAGTGCCAAACCCACCCGGCAGGAGCGCGCACAGGTGATCGCCAGGGTGCCTGCCCTGATGGCGCACGTCCGTGAGGGACTGGCATTGCTCGGTTATGACGACACACGTATCGAAAAGGTGCTTCAACCCGTCAGCGATGCCCTGGCTGTGGCGTTCATGTCCAAAGCGGCAGCCATCGATCCAGCCTGGCTGGCGAGACTGACTCAGCAGTTGAACACGCTTGAGGATGTGCTGCCTGAAGCTCAGTCGGTCGACTGGGTCCTCAATCCGGAAAGCCTCGAAATGCTCACCGGGGAGCAGGCAGACCATCTGGTGGTGCTGCCCAATCCGGAAACCCGCACGCCTCGACATCTGCTGGCTTGGGCGGCAACCCTGCCGCTGGGTGGCTGGCATGCCCTCGAGCACAATGGGAAAGAGACCATCGTTCAACTGGCTTGGCAGAGCCCGAAAAAACACCTGTATCTGTTTGTGAACGGTGTTCGTCAGTCGTGGCTGATGCAGCAGGGTCGAGTGGCCATGTATCTGAAAGCCGGTCTGTTAAGGCCCGGTGAGGGTGAGGCCCTCACCACCCGTGCCACCCGCCAGGCCTTGAGCAAGCTGGAAGCGAATCCCGAACGACTCCTTCAGACCGACTGAGTGCCTCAGGCGGGCACGCATCGCTGAAACTGACCGCCTGGCAACCGGCTGACCTGTCCATCGAGCTCGAGTTCCAGCAGCCTTGCCTGGAGCCGCGCCGTGTCGATGCCGGTCCGATCCTGCAGGCGATCGAGCGAACAGGGCTCAAAACCCATGGCGTCCATCACCTCGCAGGGGTCTGATGTGTCGAGCATCGGTTCGGTCTGCCGAGTCTGGGGCTGGAGGATGGCATCCCATCGCAGATCCTCCAGCACATCCTGAGCGGACTCGACCAGTTTGGCGCCTTGCCGAATCAGGGCGTGGCAACCCCGTGATTGGGGGGCATGGATAGACCCGGGTATGGCAAACACCTCGCGGCCCATCTGCAGGGCCTGCTCGGCCGTGATCAGCGACCCGGATTGCAAGGCGGCTTCGACCACCAGCGTGCCCTGGGACAGGCCCGCAATGAGCCGGTTGCGTCTGGGGAAATTGGGTGCCAGCGGTGGAGTGCCGATGGGGTATTCGCTGATCATGGCGCCTTGTTGCACGATCCGCCTGGCCAGTTCGAGATGCCGCTTCGGATACACCCTGTCGAGGCCGGTCCCGACGACCGCCACGGTGGGCGAACCGCCTTCCAGAGCCCCCTCGTGGGCGGCACCATCCACCCCCAGGGCCAGGCCGGACACGACACAGACCCCTTGCTGACTCAGGGCCCGGGCAAAGGCTTTCGCATTGTCCAGACCTTGAGGTGTGGGGTTCCGGCTGCCCACCACAGCGACCGAGCGAGGGTGCTGCAAGGCCTGAATCTGCCCATGCACATAGATCAGGAAGGGGGGATCTTCGGTTTGAAGCAAAGCGGTGGGGTAACGGGGGTCCCCCATGGCAATGACTTGTCTGTCAGGCAAGGCATCGAGCCAGGTCAGCGTGGCGGCCAGCAAGGTGTCGGCATCTGCCTGTCTGATAGAGGCGGCCAGCCGTTCTCCCACGACCTGTGCCAGCGCCGCATGGCTGGCGTCTTGCACCGCTTCAGGCGAACCAAAGGTGGCCAGCAGTCGGCGGGCATGCACATTGCCGACGCCAGGCGCGGCAGACAGGCACAACCAGGCGCCCAGTTCGGATTGCTGCATTCGGCCCGCCGTCAGGGACTGACGAACCGGTCGCCCACTTTCACCCCGTCGGTGATTTGCAGGACCAATGCATAGGACACCTTGTCAAAGGTACGGAACACCATCATGAGACCATTGCGCTCACCCGGGAGTTGAAGCGGGGTGCGCGCGGCGTCGGTGGTGTCAGTGACCACATCGGCGTCCTTGAGGACAACCAGCACATGTCCACGTTCGAGGCCATGAGAGGCCCCTCGGTTGATGACGACCACCTGGTTCTGTCCACTGAAACGCAATGCGTTTCCATAGGCCTTCACGATCTGGCCTGACTGCACGCTGGACGGCGCGCGAGGGACGTACACCGGAAGCTCGCGCCCGGGTTCGGGAAGGAGTCGGTCGCCGATCCGGATTTCTTCCCGGGCCATCGTGATGTCGATCGTGGCGGGCTCCACTTGAACCGTGGTTGTTCCGTTGCTGGTTGTCTCGCGCAGGCGCTCCCCTCTGACCAGCTGGGTTTTGCCGATGAACTGGGCTTCATAACCCAGCAACTCACCCGTTGTGGGATCGAGCAGTGGAACGGCATTCCGGTAAACCCGGTGAACCCGTGGTTTGCCATCGGCCGTGCTCAATGCCAGCCCGTCCAGGGCATTGGGTGTACCGTACTGCCCGCGCGCATAGGCACGATCCCCTCGACTGAGAAGCACCCGGCTTTCCGGGGTGGCCACAATGCGAGGGGCACGGGAGTGAGCCGCTTCATCCACCACCAGAGATTCCGTCAGGAAGGGCTCGATCACATGGCGTGGAATGGGGGGAATGGCCGCGTCTGCCAGACTTTCGGCACGTATCCGGGGCGACAGCTTCACCGTCGGAACATCACCCGCGGTTTGGTCAAATGTCAGGACAGCCCGATCGCCCGCGCGGTTGAGAACCAGCACCTGTCCGGGAAAGATCAGATGCGGGTTGCGGACCTGGTCCATGTTCATGCCCCAGAGTTCGGGCCAGCGCCAGGGGTGCTGGAGGAAGAGCCCCGAAATGTTCCACAGGGTGTCGCCTTGCTTGATGGTGTAACGGTCAGGGGCATTCGGCGCCAGTTCGCTGACCGGCAGGCCTGCCTGCGCCACCTGACGTGCGGCGGTTCGCTGACCATCGGTGACGGGCAGGTTGGGGAATGTCTGGGTGAATGCCGTTGTGCTTCCCAGCATCACCATCGAAATCGCACACGTCTTCAGGATGCGGATGCGCCATGAGACGGAAAGGGAACGGTCGTTAGGGTTTGTGGTGCACATGAATGGGGCCCTGTGATCCGGCCGGCGGGTGTGGTGAATGCGGTTCAAGAAAGTCCTGCCTGTCGCGGTATTGTGATGCCATCGCTGGAGATTTTGCGATCAAGCCTTATTTATGGCAATGATATCGGCGGGATGGGCCTGATGGATGGCTCTAAAGTGGCGAAAATAACGACATTCCGAGGCCGATAGGGCCTTCCATGCACTCACAGACGATGAATCAGCCCGAATTGTTGACGATTTTGCGGTACCCGGACCCTCGGCTGCACAAGGTGGCCAAACCCATTGGACAGGTGGACGACCGGGTGCGTGCCATCATTGCACGCATGCTGGCCACCATGTACGAGGCCAATGGCATCGGTCTGGCCGCGACTCAGGTGGACATTCATGAGCGACTCATTGTCATGGATGTGAGCGAGGAGCGGAATGAGCCGATGGTGCTGATCAACCCGGAACTGGTCTGGGCCAGCGAGGAGAAGCGCAAGGGCGAAGAGGGGTGTCTGTCTGTACCCGGCATCTACGATGGAGTGGAGCGATCGGTGGCCGTCCGTGTGAGGGCGCTGGACGGCGACGGCCGGTCCCGGGAAATCAGTGCCGAAGGTCTGCTGGCCGTCTGCATCCAGCATGAGATGGATCATCTGCTGGGCAAGGTGTTCGTCGAGTATCTGTCCCCGCTGAAGCGCAACCGGATCAAGTCCAAGCTGCTGAAGGCCGAACGCGAGGCGTCGCACTGAATGGGCCGCCGGATGCGGGTGATTTTTGCCGGTACGCCAGCTTTTGCCGCCAGTTCGCTCGCTGCGCTCATGCAGGCTGGTTTCGATGTGCCTCTGGTCTTGACACAGCCGGATCGGCCGGCGGGCCGGGGCTTGAAGATGCAGGCCTCCGCTGTCAAGCAACTGGCTGTGTCTCATGGAATCGACGTGATTCAACCAGCGGGGTTGAGGCGGGAGGGTCGGTATGCCAACGATGCGGAGTCGGCCCGTGAAGCCCTTCTGGCTGCCAGCGCCGATGTGATGGTGGTGGTGGCCTATGGCCTGATTCTGCCTGCCTGGGTGCTCGGCCTCCCCCGGATGGGTTGTCTCAATGTTCATGCCTCGCTTTTGCCCCGCTGGCGTGGGGCTGCCCCCATCCACCGTGCCATCGAGGCTGGCGACCGCGAGACCGGGGTCACCATCATGCAGATGGACGAGGGGCTGGATACCGGTGACATGCTGATTCAGGAAAGCCTGGCCATTCACGCGCAAGACACGACAGGCTCGCTGCATGACAGGCTGGCGGCGCTGGGCGGACGGCTCATTGTCGAGGCACTGGAACTGGCTGCTTGCGGCGGATTGACCCCTCGGCCGCAGCCACTGACTGGCGTGACCTATGCGTCCAAGATCAACAAGGCCGAATCCCTGATCGACTGGTCCGAGCCGGCTGTTCGGTTGCAGCGTCGTCTGCGCGCTTTCGATCCCTTCCCCGGTATGGTGACATGGCAAGGCGCAGACATGATCAAGGTCTGGGCTGCCCGGTGTGATGACCAGGTTGCGCCCTGCTCTGCCACACCCGGTACGGTGCTGGATGTCAGCAAAGAGGGGATTGCGGTCGCCACCGGAGACGGGGTTCTGCGCCTCACCGAGCTTCAGCGAGCCGGTGGCAAACGCCTGCCTGTCGCCGAATTTCTGACCGGGCATGCCATGCGGGCGGGTGTCCATCTCGGCCCTTTGTCTGTCACTGACGCCTGACATGTTCTGGCGGGCGCTCTATCGACAGCAGGCCGAATACTGGGAAGGTGTTCGTGATCAGGCCGGTGTGGCCACCGGCATCGCGGCCTGGGGGCTGATGACCGGCGTGGCCATGGTCAAGTCGGGGCTGAGCGTGCTGGAGGCGACGGCGATGACCCTCCTGGTCTATGCGGGAAGTGCCCAGTTGACGGCCGTTCCGCTCATGGCATCGGGTGCCCCGATGTGGGTGATTCTGGCCGCCGCTTTCTGTGTCAACCTGCGATTCGTGGTCTTTTCGGCCCACCTCAGGCCATACGTGATGCACATGCCCCTCCGGGAGCGTCTGGCGACCGGCTATGTCACTGGCGATCTGAGCTATGTGTTCTTTGCACGACGCTACCCCAAGCCGGGCCAGACCGAAGAGGCCAAAATCCGCCAGCAAGCCTATCTGGCTGGCAACTGCGCGGTGAATTACGTGGCCTGGATGGTCGCCAGCCTGATCGGCATCGCTCTGGCCCATGTCGTGCCTCCCGAGTGGGGCCTGGGTTTTGCGGGCATTCTGGCCTTGCTCGGGGTAGGTTGCTCGCTGGCCACGTCCCGTTTGCGGATGGTTTCAGCGGGGGTGGCGGGTGCCGCTGCGATCGCGGCCTGGGCGCTCCCGCTGAAGCTGAACATTGTGGTGGCCATTGCAGCCGCCGTGGCATTCTGTCTGATTGCCGAAGCCCACGGACCTCGGTGGTTGCGAGGCAAGCCGGTATCGCCACATGGCTGATTTCAACCTGCTCACCTGGATCACGATCATCGGTCTCGCGGCAGTGACCGTGATCACCCGCGGCTTTTTCTTCTTCACTGACCAGGAATGGCAATTGCCTCGCTGGGCGGAGCGAGGTCTTCAGTATGCCCCGATTGCCGCCCTGGCTGCGGTGGTCATCCCTGAGGTGATCGCCGATCAGGGTCAGCTGATCGCGACCTGGAAAGATGCGCGACTGTTTGCCGCGATGGCGGGCGCTGGCTGGTTTTTCTGGCGGGGCGGGGTGCTGGGAACGATCGTCTGTGGCATGGCGGTCTATCTGCCCCTGCGTCTGATCGGGGGGTGGTGAGTCCCAGGACTCAAGACGGCGTCGACTGCGTCGCGGAGGGGTTGACCCAACGATGAATGACGGCATGCAGTGACGCCTGCCGGACCGGTTTCATCAGGTATTCGTTGATGCCACTGGCCAGAGCTTTGTGGCGGGTGTCTTCCAGCACATCGGCGGTGAGGGCAATGATCGGAATCCGCCCTTTCGGGCCATCCCATTGACGGATGTGCCGGGTGGCCTCCAGGCCGTCCATTCCCGGCATGTGCAGGTCCATCAGCACCAGCGAAATCCCATCGGAGGACGCCAGTTGCTCAACCGCTTCGCGTCCGTTGACGGCAAAGATCGCTTCATGTCCGAGCTTGTCGAGCTGCATCCCCACCAGTTGGCGATTGACCGGATGGTCCTCGGCCACCAGAATGCGCAATCTTCCCGTGCTGATCACCTGATGCTCCCCGGGGGCCACGGTGCCAGGACCCTGCGCAACGATGTCATCTGCACAGACGGGTGTGGTCAGTGTGACGGTGAAACACGAACCCAGGCCTGACTGGCTCTGTACCTGAATCTCGCCACCCATGAGGCGGGCGAGATTGCGGGAAATTTCCAGTCCCAGGCCGGTCCCGCCATGCTGACGGCTGGCGGAGTCATCCAGCTGATGGAAACGCTGAAACAGGCGACGCTGCGTGCGCTCATCCATGCCGGGTCCGGTATCGCTCACGGCAATGGTCCACCGAATCTGCCCGTTGTCAGTGGCTTCGTGCAGTTCCACCGCCACATGGCCCTCTGTTGTGAATTTGACGGCATTTCCCATGAGGTTGAGCAGGATCTGTCTGAGGCGGGTGGGGTCAACCATCACCGTTTGCGGCGGGCCGGTATGCAGATCGAGGCTCCATGTGAGGCCTTTCTGAGAGGCTTCCACCTGAAGCAGTTCGCAGACCTCGGTCAGCAGTCTGGGAACCTCACAGGGTTCGGGTCGGATTTTCAGTTTGCCTGCCTCGATGGCCGACATGTCCAGGATGTCATTCAACAAGCGCAACAGGTGCTCGGCCGACTGTCGGGCCATTTGAATCTGCTCACGCTGCGCCGTGTCGAGCCTGGACTCGCTCACCATGTCGATCATGCCCAGCATGCCATTGAAGGGTGTTCGAAGCTCATGGCTCATGTTCGCCAGAAAATGGGCTTTGGCACGGTCAGCCGCTTCGGCCGCGTCTTTGGCCATGAGCAATTGCCGGTTGAGCCGCTCCAGGGCCATCTGTTCCCGCTGGAGTCGCCTGTGCCGGTTGAACAGGCTCGCGGTGGCCGCCGCAATCACCAGCAACTGGACGATCACCAGCCACCCGATCATCCGGTGCTGCTGTCTGACCACATCAACCTGCTGATCCATGAGGTGTGTCACTTCGCTGTTCGCCGCAAAAGACAGCGACTGCACATCGGGTCCCATCTCGATCATCCGCCCCAGCAACCGGTTCAGCGATGCGTGATGCACGGAGGGGTCTGCCAGCCAGACATCGATCTGCTCAACCAGAGCGATCAGTTCAGGCAGGGTGGCGTTGTACTCGGGCCGGCCTCGGAGCTTGGTCATGCTGGGGTTTTCGCGCAAGAGGGTGACGCGACTCGCAAAAATGTCGAATCGCATCTGCACGGCATCCCAGGCGCCCGAATGGGGTGAGGTCAGGGCGAGCTGAAGCTCGTTTCGGAACCGCAGAAACTCTCTTTCTGCCTGAAAGGTCAGCGCGGTGACCGAGTCCGCCTGCAGGCGGGCAGCCGCTTCGACCGAATCGGATTGCCTCAGTGAGATGGCGGCCGTGACGGCCATACCGACCGTCAGCAGCAGGGTGGTGAGTGACACCCACAGCAGATAGCTGCGATTGTCAAAAGATGAGGGCATGGCTCGCGAAGGGCTTATTCGATGGTCAGTGCCTTCAACTGCCAGATGGATCGCTCGTAGTAGGTCGCCCGGCGGAGTTCAGGTTGGCTGTCAAAGGGATACACGATGAACAAGGGGCCCTTGTTGCGTACGGGCATGTGCTGACCGTTCATCCGGGTGGCCACGATCATGTCAAATCGCTGGGTATCGGAAAACGGGATGGTGATCCGGTAGTCATTGAGTGCCGTTGCCCTGATTTCGGTACCGTTGGCCTTCAGCGCAGTCAGCACGTCGCGGAGAAGCGGTCCACTGAATGTCACCGGCTCGTTGTACCAGGGCGTCGAGGTCCTGAATGAGGTTTGAGGCAGCGCCTCCAGCATCGCCATGTCCCATCTGGCGCTTGCGCCCTGGTTGGTGACGCCCAGTTTGCCCGTGACCGTGAGCACTGGGTTCGCTTGGGGAGGGTCGAGTGCCCAGAGGGAGCCCGCGGGTAGGCCGCATGACAGAAGAAGGGTGAAGACACGCCTGCTTATCTGAAATCGCATGGTCATCAGCCGAGAGGATGAAATGGTCTGCATGGTAGTCGAATCCACGGTGTGCGCCCAGCCTGGCGATCGGGCGGGGTCACGATTCAGGTCGGGCTGCTGGTTGCCGAACGCCGGGCAAATTCTTCCCTCAAGGCGCGGAGGCGTTCGCGGGGGTCTTCTTTCGCGGTGGCTTGATCCAGGGCCATTTCTGCGATGAACCGGCTGGGCTGGCCGGGCACCATTTCACGGCCCTTCTTGCGCCGCTTGAGCCAGCTCACCACCAGCGTATGCTGTGCGCGGGTGATGCCCACGTACATGAGCCGGCGCTCTTCCTCGATCAGCCTGCTCTGGGCCTCGCCGTTCAGGCTGTCGTCGCGCTGAAAGGGCAGGAGCCCCTCGTTGACGCCTGCAAGAACCACGTGCGGCCATTCCAGCCCCTTGGCGGCATGCAGTGTGGACAGCGTCACCACGTCCTGGTCCTGTTGACGTTCGGAAATCGTGGCCATGAGGGCGATGGTCTGCGCGACTTCCAGCAGGGTCTTGGGCGCCCGCTCGGTGGTCAGGCCTCCGGTGTCGTCGATCTGGCCGCCGCAGCGCTGCGCCACCCAGTCGCAGAAGTCGATCACATTGCCCCAGCGCGCGGCAGCGACCTTGTCGCTGTCTTCGCTGTCGAGCAGGTACTGCTCGTAGCCGATGGTCTTGAGCCAGTCGTCCAGGAACGATTTGGCCGCTTCGTGGCCGATGGTGCGCCGGGCGCGGTGCTCCAGGTCGTTGAGGGTGCGGCCGAACTCGTGCAGACCGTGCACTGCGCGCGCGGGCAGCGCGGCCTGCAGCGAGTGGGAGAACAGCGCCTCGAACAGGCTGACCTTGTACTGCGTGGCAAAGGCGCCGAGTTGTGCCAGGGTCTGGTGTCCGATGCCGCGTTTCGGTGTCGTCACGGCGCGCAAGAAGGCTGGGTCGTCATCGTTGTTCACCAGCAGACGCAACCAGGCGCACAGGTCCTTGATTTCGGCTCTGTCAAAAAAGCTCTGGCCGCCCGATACCTTGTAAGGGATTTGCGCCTTGCGTAACGCGGTTTCCAGCGCACGGGCCTGGTGGTTGGCACGGTACAGGATGGCGAAGTCCTTGAACGCCTTGTGCCTGGCGCCGGTGCTGCCGGCCGCGGCCGAACCGGCGCGGAGGCTCTGGATGCGTGCCACCGCTCGCTCGGCCTCGTGGTCCTCGTGGTCGCAGGCCTGTACCCGCACCGGCTCGCCTTCGCCCAGTTCGCTCCACAGCGTCTTGGGGAACAGCTTGGGGTTGGGGCCGATGACGTGGTTGGCCGCCCGCAGGATGGCGCTGGTGGAGCGGTAATTCTGCTCCAGCTTCATGACCTTGAGCGCGGGAAAGTCCTGGGGCAGCTTCTTGAGGTTGTCCAGGGTGGCGCCGCGCCAGCCGTAGATCGACTGGTCGTCGTCGCCCACGGCGGTGAAGCGACCTCGTTCGCCGACCAGCAGTTTCAACAATTCATACTGGGTGGCGTTGGTGTCCTGGTATTCGTCCACCAGCACGTGCCCCAGCTTTTTCTGCCACTTGTCGCGCGCCTCGGGATGTTGCTGCAACAACTTCAGCGGCAGGCTGATCAGGTCGTCAAAGTCCACGCTCTGGTAGGCGGCCAGGCGTTCCTGGTACTTGGCCATGAGCAACGCGATCATCCGCTCGTCTTCGTCCCTAGCCTGCGCCAGGGCTTGTTCGGCGTTCAGGCCGGCGCCCTTCCAGCCGCTGATGGTCCACTGCCACTGGCGGGCGGTGGCCGCGTCGGTGGTGCCGCCACAATCCTTCAGGATGGAGGTGATGTCGTCGGTGTCGAGAATCGAAAACTGCTGCTTGAGGCCCATGTAGGATCCGTCTTCGCGCAACAGCCGCACGCCCAGGGAGTGGAAGGTGCAGATCACCACGTCCTTGGCGGGCTTGCCCACCAGTTGTCGGGCGCGTTCGCGCATTTCGGCGGCGGCCTTGTTGGTGAAGGTGATCGCAGCGATCCGGTTGGCCGCGAGCCCGGCCTGGATGAGACGGGCGATCTTGTGGGTGATGACGCGGGTTTTCCCCGAACCTGCGCCGGCCAGCACCAGGCAGGGGCCAGACAGATGATTCACGGCATCGAGTTGGGCGATGTTCAGGCCAGCAGACATGGCAAGAAGGCTCAGACAAAGCAGCCGATCATAACGGGCGGGCTGGGATGCCAAGTCCTGCGACAATCCAGCCCGTGCTTACCGTACTGCTCGTCACGTTTCCCTTTTTCGCGCTGGTGCTCGCAGGCTTTGTGGCGGCACGCCAGCGGCTGCTGCCTCTGGATGCCATACCCGGCCTGAACAGCTTTGTGCTGTACTTTGCCCTGCCGGCCATGCTGTACCGATTTGGCTCCACCACGCCGATCGCTCAGTTGCTGGACGTGGCGGTTGCCGGTGTGTATGCCCTTTGCGCCCTGGTGATGGTGGGGTTCGCACTGGTCATGACCTTCAGTCAGCGGATTCGCTGGAACGATGCGTCCATGGGGGCGCTGGTGGCGGCGTTTCCGAACACGGGTTTCATGGGCGTGCCGTTGCTGGCTGCCTTGCTGGGGCCGCAAAGCGTGGGCCCCATCATCGTCGTGATTGTGGTCGATATGCTGCTCACCAGTTCGCTGTGCATTGCCCTGTCTCGGATGGATCAGGGCGAGGGCGGACCCTGGGCGGCTGCCGGCAAGGCACTCAAGGGTGTGCTCAGCAACCCCATGCCCTGGGCCATCATCCTGGGCGCGATTGCATCATCGCTGGAATTTTCCCTGCCAGGGCCGATTGAAAAGACGGTCTGGCTCCTCGCCGATGCGGCATCCCCCGTGGCTCTCTTCACCATTGGCGCGGTTCTGGCGCGGTCGCAGATGCAGTCAGACCACCCCATGCCCTGGAGCGATTACGTGCCGGTGGCCATGATGAAGTTGCTGCTGCACCCGGTACTGGTTCTGCTGGTGGGCTCCGTGGCCATCCAGATGGGGTTGAAGCTCTCTCCCTTTGCCCTGACCGTGATGGTGCTGGTGGCCGCCTTGCCGAGTGCCAGCAATGTGTCCTTGCTGGCCGAACGCTTTGGTGCCGACAACGGGCGAATCGCCAGGATCATCCTGGTGTCCACGGCGCTGGCTTTCCTGACTTTTTCAGGCGCCGTGGCCTTGCTGGTCGCCTGACCGGATTTCAAAGGGTCAGCGGATCCACATCGATCGCCCACCGGATGAGGCCTCTGGTTTCAGGGTGGCTTCGCAATCCCTGCAGCATGGGTTGCCAGGCAGCCATGAAGGCCTGCAGAGCAGGCCGCGAAGGGCTTTCGATCAGCATTTGCGCCCTTTCGATGTTCGCTACCCGTTGAACCGCCATGGGGACCGGCGGATAGACCGTGAGATGGTTGTGTCCGATGAGTCCATCGGCCGATTGAGCGGCCAGTCTGAGCCACGCCTGTGCGGCTTCCTGCGTACGGGCTTCAGCCCGGACGAGCGCCTGAAAACCGAAGGGTGGCATCTCTGCCGAGGCCCGTTCTTCCAGCTGACTGGTGGCAAATCCCGGATAGTCATGCTTTGCCAGGGCGGCAAAGAGGGGGTGCTGCGGATACCAGGTCTGGATCCACAACGCCACTTCGGTGCCTTGAGCGGAGACAAATTCCGCATCCCGTCCCGCCCGGCCAGCGGCCTGCATCAAGAGGGAGAAAAGTCGCTCTGGCGCCCTGTAGTCACTGGCGAAGAGGGCGCTGTCTGTGTTCAGGCTGGCGACCAGGGTGATGCGCCGGAAGTCATGGCCTTTGGCCACCATCTGGGTGCCAACCAGCACATCCACCTCACCGGCGTGCATGTCGGCCAGCCGGCTTTCCAGGGCGCCCTTGACCCGAGTGGTGTCGGCGTCCAGTCGGGCGACACGCAAGGGTTGGCCATCGGGCCGGTGGGCATGGGCCAGCAGTCCGGCAAGCTGCTCCTCGATCTGCTCCGTGCCTCTGCCCAGGGGTTTGATGTCCAGGTTCCCGCACGCCGGGCAGGCTTTGGGTACCCGGGTGGTGTGACCGCAATGGTGGCAACGAAGGGTTCGGTCGATCTTGTGGAACACGGCATGAGCACTGCAGTGCGGGCAATCGCTTTTCCAGCCGCAGTCCTCACAGGCCAATACCGGGGCATAGCCGCGGCGATTCAGCAGCACCAGGCTTTGCTCCCCACGAGCCGCTCGCTCGGCCATGGCCTCCAGCAAGGCGGGTGCGATGACGGTGTGTCTGGGCTGCTGATTGAGGTCAACGAGTCGAAGGCGAGGCCATCCGCCACCACCGATACGAGCGGGCATTTCCAGTCGCAGGTATCGCCCTTGATTCGCGGCGTGCCAGCTTTCCAGTGATGGGGTCGCCGAGCCCAGAATGACCTGACAGGGTGCATGGCCGGATTCCAGTCTGGCTCGGAAAACCGCCAGGTCTCGAGCCGAGAAGCGAGCCCCCTCCTGGCTTTTGTAACTCGGATCGTGCTCTTCGTCGACGACAATGAGCCGCAGTCTGGGCAGGCTGGCGAAGATCGCCATCCGCGTGCCCAGAACGATGCGCGCCTGTCCGATGTGGGCGGCCAGCCAGTTTCTGAGTCGCTGAGCGGGCGTCAGTCCGCTGTGCAGCGTCACCACCCTGGTTTGGTGAAAGCGTTCGATGAATCGTGCCTCCAGTTGAGGCGTCAGATTGATCTCGGGGACCATCACCAGCACCTGGGCCTCCGGGTCTTCTTCGAGGAGTGTCTGGGCGGTGCGCAGGTAGACCTCGGTTTTTCCGCTCCCGGTGGCCCCAAACAGCAGCACCGGCTGGCTGACCCCTTGAAGCCGTGCAATCACCTCTTTTTGTTCGGGGCTGAGTCGTGGTATCGGGTCAGGCGATGGTGTGTCAGACACGGTGGACACGGCCTCGGTTGGTTGCAGTACCTTTCGCATACGACGCTGCAACTGAACCGCAGACAGTTCCCGAATGGCAGGAGGCAGGGCCGCCAGTGACACCTCGCCCAGTGCACGCTGGTAATACCCGGCGGTAAAAGCCATCAACTTTCGCCACCGGTCGTTCAGCGGAGGCAGGGCATCCAGCGATCCCAGAATGGGTCGGGTCTGCTCGGGTAACAGGTCTGCAGGAGGCTTTTCATGGGAGGCCCAGACAATCCCGATCGTTTCACGTGTCCCCAGCGGTACGCGGACCAGCGTGCCGGGAGCGAGTGATTGTTCACACCAGTAGGAGAGGCTGTCACCCAGTCCGCTGTGTGCGGGAGTGGTGATCACCACATCCAGCCATCTCACTGAACTTGGGCGCAAAAGCTCAGTCATTTTGGTGGAAAAACCGGTAAGTCATTGATTCGTCAGAGCTTCTCGCAGTTGCTCAGATTTTCTGTGGATAACTTTGTTGATAGTTGTTGAATCCACTTCGCAAGGCCTTGAAAATCAAGGCTTTCGCTAGAGTGCCTAGAAAATATGCATCTGACCTTGTTCAATGAAATCAACAACTTAGGTTCTTTATGAGCAATCTGTCATTCAAAATGCCAGACTTGTAAAGATGTTGCGCCGCACACAAGTTTTTGTGCATAAGCTCGGTGCGACGCACGATGTCAGCCCCATTTTTGTGCTAGTTTCATGGCCCTGAATCGGTGCGCATCCGTGCGGTCCGGATGCCAGCTCAGGCCACTGCGCCACGCATCCGGCGGGAGTGTGCGTGTACCGTGTCGACCAGCACTTTCACATGCTCAGGCGGGGTGTGTTGACTGATGCCATGCCCCAGGTTGAAGATGTGAGTGGGGCCTTGAGACAGGCGGTCGATGTGTGGTTGGCCGAAACTTTCGAGCACTTTGATGGCTTCCTGGGCGACTTGATCGGGTTGAGCAAACAGCACATTGGGATCCAGATTCCCCTGTAGCGCTTTTCCGGGGCCGCCGGTTTCGCCACCCACCCGGGCGCGGGCCCGGGTCAGGTTCACCGTCCAGTCCAGACCCAGCACGTCGCAGTCCAGCGTGTTCATGTCGTCCAGCCAGAGCCCGCCGCCCTTGGTGAACACGATGCGCGGAATGCGCTGGCCGTTGAATGACTTGGGCAACTGGTCCAGCACGCGCTTCGTGTAAGCCAGGCTGAAGTGCTGAAAGTTGCCATCGGCCAGGACGCCGCCCCAGCTGTCGAACACCATCACGGCCTGAGCGCCCGCTTCGATCTGCGTACGCAGGTACAGCGCCACGGCGTCGGCGTTGATTTCCAGCACCCGGTGCATCAGGTCGGGGCGCTGGTACATCAGGGTTTTGACCAGCCGGTAGTCGTCGCTGCCGCCACCCTCCACCATGTAGCAGGCCAGCGTCCAGGGGCTGCCTGAAAAACCGATCAGCGGCACCCGGCCATTGAGTGCTTTTCGAATCGAGGTGACGGCGTCAAACACATAGCGCAGCTTGTTCATGTCGGGCACGGCCAGCTGGGCCACGTCGGCTTCGGTGCGCACGGTTTGGGCGAACTTGGGCCCTTCGCCCAGCGCAAAGCTCAGGCCCAGGCCCATGGCGTCGGGCACGGTCAGGATGTCGCTGAACAGAATGGCCGCATCCAGATCGTAACGCTCCAGGGGTTGAAGCGTCACCTCGGTGGCGTAGTCCACATTGGTGGCCAGGCCCATGAAGCTGCCCGCTCTGGCGCGGGTCGCGCGGTACTCGGGCAGGTAGCGGCCAGCCTGGCGCATCAGCCAGACGGGGGTGTGCTCGGTGGCCTGGCGCAGGCAGGCCCTGAGAAAGGTGTCGTTTTGCAGGGGGGCGAAGTTCGTGCTCATAACCCTGCATTGTCGCAGGCTGGCCTGGCCTTCAGCCCACGGCCTTGCGAAGTGCCTGGTCCAGGTCCCAGAGGATGTCGTCCACTTCTTCAATCCCCACGCTCAGGCGGATCATGTCGGGGCCGACGCCGGCTTTCTTGAGCTCATCCTCGTTCAGCTGCCGGTGGGTGGTGGAAGCGGGGTGGATCACGAGCGTTTTCGCGTCACCGATATTGGCCAGGTGGCTGAGAAATTCACAGGCGTCGATGAAGCGTTCGCCGGCCTTGGCCGGGTCGTCGGCGCGGATGCCGAAGGTGAGGATGCCGGAGCCACCGGGCAGTCCGTCCACCTGACGGAACTGCTTGGCTGCCAGTGCGTGATAGGGCGAGTCGGCCAGCCCGGGGTAGTTGACCCAGGCCACCAGCGGGTGATCACGCAGGCATTCGGCCACACGGCGGGCATTGCGGCAGTGCGCCTGCATGCGCAGGTGCAGGGTTTCAATGCCTTGCAAAATCAGCCATGCGTTCATGGGCGACAGCACCGCGCCAAAGGTGCGGTTCACCTCCATGCGCGCTTTCATGGTGTAGCCGAAGTCGCCAAAGGTCTCGTAGAACTTCACGCCGTGGTAGGCGCGGCTGGGCTCGACCATGTCGGGAAAATTCCCGTTGCCCCAGTCGAACCGGCCCGATTCCACCACCACGCCTGCCATGGTGGTGCCATGTCCGCCAAAGTACTTGGTGGCACTGTGCACCACGATGTCGGCGCCGTGCTCGAAAGGGCGGCAAAGCCAGGGCGTGGCCACGGTGTTGTCGATCACCAGCGGCACGCCATGGTCGTGCGCCACCTGCGCAATCGCCGCGATGTCCAGCACATTCACCAGCGGGTTGCCGATGGTTTCCCCATAGACCGCGCGGGTGTTTGGCCGCATGGCGCGGCGGAAGTGGTCGGGGTCGGTCGGGTCCACGAAAGTGGTGGTGATGCCGAGTCGCTCAAACCCCACGCCCAACTGCCCCACGGTGCCACCGTAAAGGGTGGAGGCGGCTACGATGTGATCGCCCGCCTTCAGGATGGCCAGCAGCGCCGTCATCTGCGCGGCCATGCCGCTGGCACAGGCCAGAGCGGCTCGCCCTCCCTCCAATGCCGCCACTCGCTCTTCCAGCACCGACACCGTGGGGTTGCCGATGCGGCTGTACACATTGCCAAAGGTCTGCAGGTTGAAGAGGCTGGCAGCGTGCTCGGCGCTGTCAAACACAAAACTGGTGGTCTGGTGGATGGGTGTGGCGCGCGCGCCGGTGACAGGGTCGGGAATGGCGCCGGCATGGATGGCCAGTGTGCCAAAGCCGTACGGGTGTTCCTGGGCCATGGAAGCTTTCGGGGTAAGGGTCAATAGGGCAGTTGCTGCGGGCGTTTGGCCGAGATGACCTTGGTGTTCACGCCAGCCCAGTTCAGACCGCCGAACAGCCGGGCGTGTTCGATCTTCACGCAGCGGTCGTGAACCACCTGCAGACCGGCCCTGGTGGCCTTGGCCTCCGCCTCGGCGTGCTCCACCCCCAGTTGAAGCCACAGGCATTTCGCCCCGATTTCAATGGCCGCGTCGGCCAGTGGGGGGATGTCTTCGCTCTTGCGGAAGCAGTCCACCATGTCTATGGGATGGCCTTGCGCTGCCAGCGCCTGGGCCGCGGCCTGTACGGTGGGGTAACAACGTTCACCCAGGATGTCACCCCCTTCACGGGCCACCAGTGGATTCACCGGAACGATCCGATAACCATGGGCCTGCATGTATTTGGCTGCAAAATAGCTCGGCCGGTGCCATTGCGGTGACAGGCCCACCACAGCGAGGGTATGGCAGCTCGAAAGGATGCGCCTCAGGGTCTGAATGTCGCTCATGCCTGCAGTGTACGCACGCCCGAGGCAATGACGAGGTCCAACGCGTCAGGGATAACCCGGTCAGCCTGCCGGCTTGATCATGGGCCATCCGCGTTTGGCCCAGTCACTCATGCCGCCATGCACGTAGCGCACATTGCTCCAGCCCGCTTCCCGCAGGGCTTCCACGACCTTGGCCGAGCGATTTTGCGTGTTGCAGATCAGCAGAACCGGCTGGTATGGGTCAAGAGGGATCTCGCCCACTCGCTGGTTAAGCTGGGACATGGGCAGCAGCAAGGCACCAGCGGCCACGCCCGTGGCGTGCTCTTCGGGCTCCCGAATGTCAAACACCAGCGCCTGTCGGCTTTCCAGAATGGCACGGCCTTCATCCACGCTCACCCGCCACTCGGCGGGGGCGCCGGAGCATGCCATCAGTCCAAGGGTCAGCATCAACCCGCTGGATGTTTTCCAGATCATCGATGAATGAGCTTCAGGTTTTGTATTTGATGGTGCAACCGTACGCCTGGGTGGTCGCCACACTGAGTGGTTTACCAGACAGCAATTCGTCCAGCCCCTGTCGAATGTAGTTGGTGGCGCGTTCGATATCGCTCACCCGTGAAGTGGCGATGCTGTCGATGGCGCCGGCATAAACCAGTACCGCATCCGAACGAATGATGTACATGTGGGGTGTGACGCGTGCCCGGTAGGCGCGGCCCGTGGTGCCGTCTTCGTCCATCAGCACGCTGGTGGCGGCGGCTTTCTGGTCTCTCATCCACTGAGCCAGTTGGGCAGGCTCCATGTAGTCGCTGCTGGCGGTTTCGGTGGAGTTGATCGCCAGCCAGGCCACGCCTTTACCGGTGTACTCGCGCTGCAGGGCCTGCATGTTGCCCTGGTAATGCTTGCGCACAAAGGGGCAGCCGGGATTCAGCCATTCGAGTACCACCGCTCTGCCCCGAAAGCTGTCCAGGCTCACCGTCTGGCCGGTGGTGTCTTTCAGACTGAAGGTGGGTGCGACCTGGCCAATCTGCGCTGCACCTGCCATGCCGGGCCAAAAAAGCAGTGGGGTGGCCAAGGCGCCCGTCAGACCCAGGGTGAATTCGCGTCGTTGCATGCAGAACCTCCGGTCACAGTTGCTGAACCGCCGATCGCACCTCGTCGACGGTGAGGATTTCAGACAGTACCAACGGCGTTCGACCTTGCGCATGCAGCACGTACACCGGCACGCCGTTGCGCCCCAGTCGGGCCAGGGCTTCGGTCACGACCGGGTCGCGGCTCGTCCAGTCGGCTCGCAGCAGGGCCACGTTGCGCGAGGCCACGTCCTGGAGAAAACCGGGGTCGGCCAACGCATTGCGCTTGTTGAACTGGCAGGTCACACACCAGGCAGCGGTGTAGTCCACAAACACGGGCCTGCCCGCTGCCAGCAGTTCTGCCTCGCGCTGCGGGCTCCAGGCTTCCCAGATCACCCCTTCCACTGCCGTGGGAGACGAATACGCCAAGCCATCCTGCAGGCGGGTCACGTTGGGGCCAATGGCCCAGAGCAGCCAGGCCAGCCCCAGCACAGAGAGTGATCCGATCACGGAACGCACCTTGCCGCTGCGGTTGAGGGACCAGATCAGCAGCGCCAGCACCACCAGCAGCATCAGCAAGGCCGCGGCGCCGTCGATGCCACTTTGCTGGCCCAGTACCCACAACAGCCACACCACCGTGGCGAACATGGGGAAAGCCATCAACTGGCGGAAGGTTTCCATCCAGGCGCCGGGTCGGGGCAGTGCCCGGGCGATGGCGGGCACCCAGCTGGCCGCCAGATAAGGCAGGGCCATGCCCAGCCCCAGGGCCGCGAATACCGCCAGCGCCTGCCCGGTGGGCAGCGCAATGGCCAGCCCCAGAGACGCGCCCATGAACGGCGCGGTGCAGGGCGATGCGATGGCCGTGGCCAGCACGCCGGTCAGGAACGAATCGGCGGTCGGGTTTTTGGCCTGCAGGCTGGCCACCGAACTGGGCAGGATATGCCCAAACTCGAACAGTCCAGCCAGGTTCAGCCCAATGACCGTGAACAGCACCGCCAGCGCTGCCACCACTGCCGGGTTTTGCAGCTGGAAGCCCCAGCCCAGTTGTTCGCCTGCAGCGCGCAGTCCCAGCAGCACTGCACCAAGCGCCACGAACGACAGCACCACGCCAGCCGTGTAGGCCAGCCCGCCCATGCGGTGGGCGCGCTGGTTGTCGCCGTGTTGCGAAAAAGCCAGCACCTTGATCGCCAGCACGGGAAACACGCACGGCATCAGATTGAGGATCATCCCGCCGATGAGGGCACCCAGCAGGGCCGCCCACAGCGTGAGTGTCGGGCCACTGGCGGTGCCCGCTGCGGCCCGCGCTGCATTTTCAGCCAGTGCGGCCTGCAGCGCTTCCGATGCCCCGGCACCTGGAGCCGCAAGGGCCGGCCAGCCGTCGGGTACGGGCACTTCCATGCGCACACCTCGCAGCCCTGGGCCTTCGCCGGGTGGGTTGGCTGGGGCCACCACCAACGCCATCACCGCCGGACTGTCGCTGCGGAAGCGCGACAGCGGCACCTCGGCCTGCCAGACATTCGCCGCCCACTGCTGCTGCCAGGCAGCGCCAGGCTCGATCAAGCCCGGCATTTCGGGGAAGAATTCGAGTGGGCGGCCGCGCCATTCGGCGGGCAAACCGTCGATCTGTACTTGAAGGCTGTCTGGCTTGGCCACAAGGCGGCTCGTGCCTGCTCCCTGTACGACCGGGGCGGCGGCCCATGCCATCTCAAATGCCTTGGCATGAGCAGCCGATGAAAGTTGTGCCGGAATGCTTATCTGGAAGCTGGCTTCTTCGGGAATGCATTCCTTGCGGCAGATCAGCCAGGTGGCCAGTACCTCCACACTCAGTGTGTTGCCCTGGAAATCGTCCCCTATACGCAATGGGATAGGCAGCAGCACCGTTCCGTCGTAGCCGTAGTTGGCCAGATCGCCCAGTGGAAACTTGCGCGGCGTGGGCCACTGGACTTCACCGGGTGTCACGCCTGGGGGCAGTTGCCACTCCATCTCGGTGGGCAGGCCCGAGTCGCCCGGATTTTTCCAGTAGGTGTGCCAGTCAGGGGCGTGCTGGATCTGCAGGCCCAGCCACAGCGGCTGCCCGGGTGTCACCCCGCCAGGGGCATGCACCAGCAGTTCGGCGCGGGAAAACTCGCTCTGCACCGCAGGCGACACCACAACTCCCTGGGCGAGGGCGCCACCGGCTGCCAAAAGCACCCACGCAACGAACAGGGAAAACAGGCGAAAAAACATCAGAAAATGGCCATCAACGAATAAGTTCGGAATACCTCAGGCGGTCAAAGTTCCATCGCCCGGGATGTGGCCATGGATTGTCCTTCAAGTGATGGAGAAGTGCATCGGCTGTTCAAAAACGATGACCATGTCATCGAGGCTTTCATGTCGGCGTTTCTCCTGAGATCATCGCGCATCGAGGTCACTATCGCTGCACGTCCGTCGTGACATTTCCACTGATATCCTCTCATCATTCTTTGTCCACCCAGGCTCATTTGTCATGCTCTCAGTGAATGCCTCCGTCCTGCCCCGATGGGGCGATCTCTGCACCACCGATTTTGCGATGGTCGATGTGGCGCGAACGGTAGCCGTTTTACCGGTTTCGGCCACCGAGCAGCATGGGCCACATCTCCCGTTATCGGTGGACACCGATCTCCTCGAAGGGGTGCTGGCGGCCGCGGGTCGTTCACTGGGTGCAGGCTGGCCGGTTTATGTCTTGCCCACCCAGGCCATCGGTCTGAGCCCTGAGCATGAGCGTTTCCCTGGCACGCTGTCCCTGAAGCCAGAAACCATCTTGCAGCTCTGGAACGACATTGGCGCCTGTGTTGCCAGATCCGGCGTGAGGAAACTCCTCATCTTCAATTCCCATGGGGGGCATGCTGGCCTGATGGACATGGTCGGACGAGCGTTGCGTGGTCGTCATCACCTTCTGGTGTATGGCGCCAGCTGGTTCAATCTACCGTTGATCGATGATCAGGGCAACGATCTCAATGCGCGAGTGTCTCCTCAGGAGCACCGCTTCGGCGTGCATGCGGGCCTGGTCGAGACCAGCATGATGCTGGCGCTTAGGCCAGACTCGGTTCGCATGGATCGTGCGGCGAACTTTGTTTCAACCTCTCAGGCGCGCGCCGAACGCTGGCCCATTCTGGGCAATGGGCGCAGCGCCAAGCTGGCCTGGCAAATGCAGGATTACAACCGGGCTGGCGCCGTGGGTGATGCCTCTGGCGCGGATGCGGAGTTGGGCCATCAACTGGTCGAGGCCGCTGGGCGCTCGCTTGCTGCACTCATGCGTGAGTTGTCTGAACTGCCGTTGGACACCCTGGTGAACGGGCCTGATCAATCGTGATCCGATCGGCCTCATGCGTGGGTGATCCAATCCTGATAGGGTGGTTGAGCCAAGTGGGGAAGGGCATTGAAGCTGACGAGCGTGTGACGCTTCACGTTGTATTGCAGTTCGGTGACGGATGTATTGCGCAAGCGCATGTTCAGTTCAATGGTCGTTTCGGGCGAAGTGCCGAGCAGGTGGCCCACAGCAGTTGAGATCGGCCCACCGCTGGTCACCATCAGCACATGGCCTTGGTGATGCGTCCGAACATGTTCGAGTGATGAGATCACGCCGTTGACAAATGCTTCATAGCTGGGCATGCCTTTGGGTGACACGACGCCCGCCATCCATTGACGGAGTGCATCCCTGAGCAGGCGGAAGTGTTGTCGGTAACCTTCTGACGTCGTCAGCGGATCGGATGGCACCGCGTGCAGGGTGTCAATCAAGGCGGAGCTGTCGTATTCGTTCAGACCAGGCCATTTCAGCGGTTCCACGGAACAGCCCATGCCCCGGGCCAGGTTTTCCCAGGTTTGTTCATGACGACGCAGAGTACCCGTGATCACGGCATCCCACTCAAGGCCCAGTTCCCGAAAATGCTCTCCCAGACGCATGCTCTGCCGAATGCCTAGCGGGTTCAGCTGATCGTAGTCTTCGGCGCCAAAAGACGCCTGGCCATGACGTACCAGATAAAGCGTTCCCATGCAGACGATTGTCCCGATCGTCGGGGCACCGCACAGTCACCGCGGTGACGGACTAGGTCCGATCCCTGTGTTCCCGCACCGCTTCGGCCAGAGCCGCCACGCCTTGGTGTATCTGATCCACCGTCGCTGTCACAAAAGACAGGCGGAGTGATCTCGGGTCAGGCGCATGAGCATAGAAGGCGGCGCCTGGAACAAACGCCACCCCCTTTTCCACGGCATGAGGCAACACATCGATCGCACTCATGCCTTGGGGCAGTCGCACCCACAGAAACATCCCGCCATCCGGGCGATTCCACGTCACATCGAGTTCGCGCATGTTGCGGTCCAGCGCTGTCAGCATGGCATCGCGTTGTGTTCGATACAGTGAGCGAATGGTGGGCACATGTCGATCAAGAAACCCGTCTTTCAGCACTTCGGCCACGACTCTCTGGTTGAAGCTGGGCGTATGCAGATCAGCAGCCTGTTTGGCTTGCAGCAGCTTCGGATACAGATCGGGAGGCGCCACCAGGAAGCCCAGACGCAGTCCAGGCGCCAGAACCTTGGAGAAGGATCCCAGATAAATGCAGCCGTTCGGATGCCTGGATGTCAACGTGGCAGGAGGCGGTGCATCGAACCACAGATCCCCATAAGGGTTGTCTTCAACAATGGGCAGACCCAGCGCCCAGCACCCCTCGCTGATTGCCTTGCGCCGAGCCTCGGTCATCGTGCGGCCCGTGGGGTTCTGAAAATTCGGCAGCAGGTACATGAACCGAGGAAAAGTTCTGCCTGGCTCAAGGTCTAGCTGCAGCAGACGCCGCCGGGCCGGCTCTGTTGGCGCGTCCGTAGGGTCGGTGTCGACGCCGAGCTGGTGTTGCAGATCCTGCAGGAGGGGCCCTTCCTCATCGCAAGCCAGACCGATCACTTCAGGTTCCATGGGTGCAAAGGCCTGTAGCGCGCCCAGGTAGGTGGGGGTTTCCACGAGAATCCGGCTGCCTGGATCGATCAGCACCTTGCCAACCAGATCGAGCCCTTGCTGGGAACCCGTCGTGATCAGGACCTGTCCCGGATCGACCTCCCATGGCAGCATGGCGGCCACCTGTTCACGCAACGCCACCAGCCCTTCACTCGAGGCGTACTGGAGCGCAGAATGACCATCCTCTTTCAATACCTTGGCGCAGGCTTCGGCAAACACCTCGACAGGGAAGGTCTTCGGGGATGGCAATCCACCTGCAAAACTGATGATCCCAGGTCGTTCGGTCACTTTCAGGATTTCGCGAATCACCGAAGGATTCATTTTTTGAGCCCGATGGGCAAGTGTCCAGTGCATGATTCAGTCCTTGTCCAATCGGGTGATCCTACCGGCGCCTGATGGTTTGCCCAAGAATCAAAGTCCCGTTGCCAGCAACCAGAAAGCGGTGAAGATGAGCGCGACCGCCATGCATCGGTTGAACCAGCAAAGCCTTCGCTGGCTGGGTTGTCCATGGATCACAGGGCCACTCAGCCAGCCACGCAAAGCGGCCCCCATCCAAGCATAGGCCAGATTGCTGGCGAACGCAAAAAAGACCATGACTGGCACCACCAGTCCATACCTCTGCATGGCATCCGGATGCCCGGCAATCCAGCCTGCCACGATCGAGAGGGCGAGCATCCATGCCTTGATATTCAGAAATTGCAAGCCCACGCCTCGAAAGAATGTCACCTGCAGACTGGCTGGGTGGGCGTTCGACAACGACTGGCTTCCAGCCAGGCGCCAGGCCAGCCAGAGCAGATAGCCACATCCGCCCGCCACGATGGCGCCTCGAAGCAGGGGGGCGGCCATGATGACGGCGCCCGCCCCTGCTGCACACAGGGTCAGGAGAAGGGTCCATCCAACGGGTACCGAGCACACAAAAGGCATGGCTCTTCTGATGCCGAAGTTGGCAGCCAAGGCCGTCGACAAGGTCGTGTTGGGCCCGGGTGTGAAACTGGTTGCTGTGGCCAGTGTGAGCAAGGCGCCCAGTTCGGTGGCGGTCATGGTGGTCGGTTGTACTGTGATGCCATCAGGCGTTCTGGCTGAGCGCTTCCCAGCGTTCCAGGGCTTCCATCAGGGCCGTTTCGATTTCCGCATGGCGTGCGGCCAGCAAGGTGGCGCGTTGCACATCTGTTCTGTAGATTGAGCCATCGGCCAGCAACTCATCGATCGCTTTCTGCTCTTGCTCCAGTGCGTCGATGGCGGCAGGAAGGGCGTCGAGTTCCCGCTGCTCCTTGAAGCTGAGCTTGCGCCGGCCTGGGGGGCGCGATGGCTCTGAAGACGTTGGAGGTGTTGGCTTGGTGGGGGTTGCACGAAGCGGCTCTGGATGCCACACAGGTGCGCGGCCGTGCATCCGGGTCGATTGCATGATCCAGTCTTGAACGCCCCCTTCGTACTCACGCCACTGGCCATCGCCCTCGAAGACCAGCGTGCTGGTGACGACCTGATCGAGGAAACGTCGATCGTGGCTGACCAGAAACACGGTGCCTTCAAAATCCGCAAGCCGTTGTTCCAGCAACTCCAGGGTTTCGATATCCAGGTCGTTCGTCGGCTCATCCAGTACCAGAACGTTGGCTGGCTTCGCAAACAACCTGGCCAGTATCAGTCGGTTGCGCTCCCCTCCGGACAGGCTGCTGACGGGTGAGTGGGCTCTGGCTGGTGAAAAGAGAAAATCGGCCAGATAGCTCTTGACGTGAGTCCTTCGCGAACCGATCTCGATCCATTCACTGCCGGGACTGATGTAGTCTTCCAGCGTGGCGTTCAGGTCGAGCTGATGGCGCATCTGGTCGAAATAGGCCACCTCTATCGTCTGACCAGTCCTCACCTGTCCTTCATCAGGCTCTATTTCGCCGAGGATGAGTTTGAGCAGCGTTGTCTTGCCGGCGCCATTCGGTCCGATCAGTCCGATCTTGTCACCCCTGAGTATCGTTGTGCTGAATCGGCTGACCACGGTCTTTCTCTCCTGACCGCTTCCAAAATGCTTGCTGACGTTGGTGAGTTCAGCAATCAGTTTGCCGCCAGCGTCGCCCCGTTGCAACTCCATCCGAACCTGTCCAACCACCTCCCGGCGGCTCGCTCTTTGATGGCGTAACACCTTTAATCGCTCTATCCGGGCTTGCGCCCTGGTTCTTCTGGCTTCAACGCCCTTTCGTATCCAGACTTCTTCCTGGGCCAGCAGCTTGTCGGCTTTCGCCTGCACCACCGCCTCCTGTGCCAGTCGTGCCTCCTTCTGCTCCTGAAACTGGCTGAAGTTCCCTTCATATGACCACAACTGCCCCCGGTCCAGTTCGATGATGCGTGTGGTGATGCGATCGAGAAAATCCCTGTCGTGACTGATCACCACAATCGCCCCCTTGAATGACTTCAGCCATTCGGCCAGCCAGTCGATCGCATCCATATCCAGATGGTTGGTGGGCTCATCCAGTAGCAGCACTTCTGGCACGCTGACCAGTGCTTGCGCGAGAGCAGCACGTTTCCGAACACCGCCCGACAAAGCGCCGACCGATGCCTCGGGATCCAGGCCCAGTCGTGTCAGGCTCTCCTGTACGCGCTGTTCCCAGTTCCAGCCGTCCAGCGCTTCAATCTCGGTCTGTATGGCATCCAGGTCGATACCCGGCTCATGATCCAGGTAGGCCTGTCTCAGGCGCTTCACGTCATCCAGTCCACCACTGACCGATTCGAACACCGTCATCTCGTTGTCGAGTGCTGGTTCCTGAGGCACGTAAACCACCCGAATGCCTGACTGGTGCTGAATCCGGCCATCATCAGGTTGGTCCATGGCTGCCAGAATTTTCAGCAGCGATGATTTTCCCGAACCATTTCTTCCGACGATACCCAGGCGCTCACCCGATTCCAGCGCCATGGATACCTGGTTGAGAAGAGGGGCTTGCCCGAAGGCCAGAGAAATGGCGTTCAGATTGATGAGTGACATGATGCCGTGAGCGTAACAGTTCAACGGCCCGTTTGCCTCGGTCGGTTTCGCGCTTGGCATCTTCTCTTTGACCTCAAGCGCATCACCTGCTGTCCCGGACGGGCCCACCAAAAAAAACCTCACTGAGCTTGCCATTGCGGGAAAACCCGATATACAATCTCGCTCCTCACACTGCTGCTCGCCTTACAAGGTCGGCAGCAGGCGAACAAAGCCTCGAAGAAACTTTTCGAAACTTTGACAAGGCGCCAAAAGTTGTGTCATAATTCAGGGCTTCGCTGATCGCGGCGGGGCAGACGAGGTGGTGGTGATGCTGACAAGGATTTGTCGGGGTTGCTGGGGATCTCGGGATCGTTAACAAG
>QLAH01000106.1_pt1 | contig 77843 bp, 54 predicted proteins | sample 4693081 | NCBI WGS metagenome assembly QLAH01 (sample SAMN09425401, study PRJNA476045) | Lake water metagenome, whole genome shotgun sequencing project.
TCCCCCTCCGCGAGCGACTGGATTCGCCAGGCCACGCGGCGGAAGAGCCACTGGCGGTTCCCGGACGCCGTCGGTTCTCCAAAGGCCTCGGCGTAGCGCTCGCGGAGGCGCGATACGGGCATGCCGCTGAGTTCGTCGATCTGTTGCTGGATGGTTCTGGTCGCGGCGGTGCTCATCGTCCTTCAGGCTCCTTCGGGTCACATCGCGGCGCGTTCTCCGGTTCGGAACGGTCGCGTTCACCCGTAGGCACACTGAGGGCTGCATGATCCGAAAGGTCAAGTCCGGCCCCGTCAATGCTCGCATGCTCGATGTTTGGCCCCAGGACCGGGGTATTCGCATCGATCAGCCGGGCCGTGGCCGCCGCCAACAGTTCGACAGCGCGAGCAGGGAGGCACGATGCACGCCCGCCGCCGATCTTCGGGATGTTCTTGGTACGAGGTTCTGGCATGTGGCGAGGACACGATGCCCTCGCCACTACCCCTCTGCTAACCAGCCGGGTTTGTCGCGCATCACGGGTTGGAGTCGGCCAAGAGCAACTCGGCCTGCTCGATCACCGTCTGCGTCGCCTTCTCCTGCTTGTCCGGCGGATAGCCGTACTTCCGCAGGATGCGCTTGACGATGACCCTCAGTTTCGCACGGACGGACTCCTTGATCGTCCAGTCGATGCTCGTGTTGGCCCGTACCGACTGAACCAGTTCGCGGGCAATCTGCTGGAGCGTGGGCTCCCCCAGGACCTTCACCGCCGTGTCGCTGACCTCGAGCGCGTCGTAGAACGCCAGTTCGTCGGTCGTGAGCCCGAGGGTTTCGCCCCGCTTGTCGGCCTCACGCATCGCGCGGGCCAGCTCGATCAACTCCTCGATGACCTGCGCGGCCTCGATCGAACGGTTCTGGTAGCGCCGGATCGCCTGCTCAAGCAGTTCGGCGAACGACCGCGCCTGCACAACGTTCCGCTTGCCCCGCAGCTTGATCTCGCCCGCGAGGAGTTTTCGGAGCAACTCCACCGCCAGGTTCCGCTGCGGCATGCCCTTCACATCCGCCAGGAACTCCTCCGACAGCACGCCGATGTTCGGCTTGTTCAGCCCCGCCGCGGCGAAGATGTCGAGCACCTCCTCCGATGCGACCGCCCGGCTGACCAACTGGCGCAGAGCCATCTCGACATCTTCGGGGGACCGCTGCTTCTCGCCGATGAACTTCGTCAGCGCGGCTCGCACCGCCTGGAAGAACCCCACATCGTCCCGAATCCGCAGCGTCTCCTCGTGCGGCACCGCCAACGCGAACGCCTGCGACAACTCTTTCACCGCAAGCAAGAACGTCGCCTTGCCGTCCTTGGCCTTGAGCACGCGCTCCTGCGCCGCGGGCAAGAGAGACAGTCGCTGCTGCGGCGTCCCGGTCTTCCAGTGCGACCAATCGAACGGTGCCTCGGCGGGTGTTCCCGACGACTTCGTGAACACCTCGCAGCAACGCTCGTGCGCCGCCAGCATCGCGGCGACCGCATCCTCCTGGTCGATCTTGATGTCCTTGCCCGCGCCGCCGCTCTCGGTGTACGCCGCGAGTGCCTGTTTGAGTTCGTGTGCCAGGCCGAGATAGTCCACCACGAGACCGCCCGGTTTGTTGCCGAAGACCCGGTTGACTCGGGCAATCGCCTGCATCAGACCGTGGCCCTTCATCGGCTTGTCCACGTACAGCGTGTGCAGGCACGGCGCATCAAAGCCCGTGAGCCACATGTCGCGGACGATGACGATGCGCACGCCGTCCTTGGGGTCCTTGAAGCGGTTCGCCAGTTCCTCTCGCTTTGACTTCGTGCGGATGTGCTCCTGCCACTCGGCCGGGTCGGACGCCGATCCAGTCATCACCACCTTTATCACGCCTTTGGCGTCGTCGCTGCTGGCCCACTCGGGCTTGAGCTTGGCGATCGCGCTGTAGAGGTCCACGCAGATCCGCCGGCTCATGCAGACGATCATCACCTTGCCCGCGTCTCCGGTCTCCGCGAACATCGCGTCAAAGCGGGCCTGCGCGTGCTTGACGATGTCGTCGGCCACGAGTGCCACGCGCTCGGCGCTGCCGACGATCGCCTCGATCGCGGCCCACTTGGTCTTCAGCGCCTGCTTGCGATCAACCTCCTCGCCCTCAGTCGCCTCCTCGAACTCCTCATCGAGTTTGGGAATCGCGGCGTCGCTCAGGCGGACCTTCGCGGTGCGGGCCTCGTAGAAAATCGGTACTGTCGCCTTATCCTCGACGGCCCGCTGGATGTCGTACTTGCTGATGTAGTCGCCAAACACGGCCCGCGTGCTCGCGTCGGTCTTCTCGATGGGCGTGCCCGTGAACCCGATGAACGAGGCGTTGGGCAGCGCATCCCGCATCGCCCGCGCCAGGCCGTCCACGAAGTCATACTGGCTGCGGTGCGCCTCATCGGCGATGACGACGATGTTCCGTCGCGTCGAGAGCGCCCCGTTTACGCCGTTTTCAGCATCCGGCAGGAACTTCTGGATCGTCGTGAATACCACTCCGCCCGCGGCCACGCTCAACTTCGCCCGCAGGTCCGCCCGGCTGTCGGCCTGGACCGGTGTCTGGCGGATCACCTCGTGGCAGCGGGCGAACGTGGCGAACAACTGGTTGTCCAGGTCGTTCCGGTCGGTCAGCACGACGATCGTCGGGTTCTCCATCTCGGCCCGCGCGATCACGCGGCCCGCGTAGAACGCCATTGTCAGGCTCTTCCCCGACCCCTGCGTGTGCCACACGACGCCGACCTGGCGGTTGCCCCGCTCCGCCGACGCCCGCACGGTCTCCTCCACCGCCTTGTTCACCGCGTGGAACTGGTGGTAGCCCGCGACCTTCTTGGTTGGCGGCAGCGCCACGCCTCCCGACCCCGCCCCATCCTCGAACACCACGAAGAACCGGATCAGATCGAGCAGCCGCCGCATCTCGAACACGCCCTCGAGCACGACCTGCAACTTGGCCATGCTCGCGGGCGCGAGCGTCTCGCCCTCGATCGTCTTCCACGGCATGAACCGCTCGCGGTCGGCGCTGAGCGTGCCGACCCTTGCCTCCAGGCCGTCGGAGATCACCAGCAGTTCGTTGTACGCGAACAGCGCCGGGATCTGCTGCTTGTATGTCTGGAGTTGGTTGAACGCCTGCCAGATGTCCGCCCCCTCATCGGCGGCGTTCTTCAGTTCGATCACCGCGAGCGGCAGGCCGTTGAGGAACACCACGATGTCGGGGCGGCGCGTGTGCTGCCCTTCCGTCACCGTGAACTGGTTCACGGCGGCCCAGTCGTTGTTTGAGGGATCGTCAAAGTCGATCACCCGCACGATCACCCCGCCGACCGAGCCGTCGGCCCGCTTCTCTTCCACCGTCACCCCGTCCACCAGCATCCTGTGGACCGCCCGGTTGCGCATCACGAGGTTGCCGCCGCCCAGCAAGTCCGCCCGCATCACTTTGCGGAACGCATCATCCACCGCCTCCGCCGACACGCCCGGGTTGAGCCGCACCATCGCGTCACGCAAGCGGCCCGCCAGCACGACCTCGGAGTAGTTCTCCCGCTCCGCAGCAGTTTCGCCCGGCGCGAGCGATGGTCCCGCGACCACGGCATAGCCCATCCCCTCAAACCACGCCAGGGCGGCCTGCTCAACCACGGATTCGGAGAAATCAGCGTTGTTCATTCGGAGCCTCCGAGGTGCTCATGTCCGCGTTCGCGGCATCCCTCTTCTGGAGGTCCGCGGCCAGTTCCGAGTACAGCACAGGATCGACGCCGTGGACGATCTCGCTGGTATACATCCGACGACCCGCGACATTTACAACGCCGAACTCTTCATCGATCAAGCGGTCGTGTTCATCGGAGCGTTTCGGGAGGTCATCGCTCTCGCGTTTGATGTGCGAGTCGATGAGCGTCTCGACGTCAGCCACACCAAAGAGCGTGCAGAAGACCCAGAAGGCGGCTTTGCGGATTCCCTCGAGTTCGCGGTTCTGTGGGATCACGGCTCCGCCTACGTGGTATTGACCGTTGCGCACCTCGTGATACCAGATGAACATGGCCTTGTCACACTCAACTACGAGCGCCCGCGTGGTCACGACGGAGAGGAAGAAGTCCACCTTGGTGTGGTAGTTCTCCAACCACTTGGCCACGTCCTCATTCTTGAAGGTCTGGTTGCCGCGCTGGACGGGGTGCAGGTTGAGGTAGGTATGGATGGCAACTTCGATGGCATTGTCAAAGCCGACGATGGCGATCCGACGGTCGAAGTCGTCACCATCCCGGAAGTGCATCTCCGCATGGACAAGCAACTCGAACGGCCCCAAGGCCCACGGAGTGAGTGCGCTCATCGTGCGGCCTCCTTCAGCATCGCCGCCGGAATCTCCAGCTCGCCCGAGATCAGCCGGGGCAGCAGCGAGTCGCGCATCGCGGCGAGCGTGCGGGCCTCGATCATCCTGTAGGGGATCGCCTCGATCATCGGCCCCAGCGTGCGGCTCATCTCGGCCAGCACCTTCGTGGGCGGGACCGCGACCAGCGCGTTGGTCAGGTGGTGACGCTGGATGTGCCCCATCGTCGTGGCTTTCGCAGCGGCGATGTGGCGGAACTCCGGCAGGTGCTGCTGCACCCACAGGTACAAGAACCACTGCGGGAACTCGGCGGACGTGACCTTGAAGAGGTGCTGGTTCAGCGCGCCGGGGCCGCCCGTCCACAGCACACACTCGAGCGAGCCGGACCACGAGAAGAGCATGTCACCGTCGCTCACCACGTAGTCGCCAGCGATCTCGGTGTTGGCCTGGTCCGCGCCCACGGTGTCGCCCTTGCGGAGCTGAGAGATCTTGATCACCGGCAGCGTCGGCTCGCCGTCCTTCGGTGGGAACTTCTGGAGAGCCAGCCCGTTCAGGAACCGCGCGATGGTATCGAGCGGGCGCACCGTCCACCCCTCGGGAATTGGTCCCATCGGCGAGTCCACGAGCCGGGGGGCGGGGGCTTTGCCGCCGGGGTGCTCGAAGCGGACGAACCAGGACTCGAAGAGGGCACGGGCCGCCGCCTCCAGCGTCCGCGCCATCCCCCGGTTCACCTCGATCTTGTCGTCGAGCGCCCCCAGCACCCCCGCGATCGCCCGCTGCGTGGGGTGAGGAGGAAGGTCAAACTGAAAATCCTCGATGCGTCCGGGCGAGGTGTGGAGAATCTTGGTGCCCGACGCGCTCGTGGCGAGATGGTGGTTGAACTTCTGCCACAGGCACAGCCAATAGGCGTAGTCGGCGTCGAACCGCTTCTCGTCCTTGATGACGATCTTTCCCATCCGTTGGTTGTGCAGATAGATGCGGCCGTCGGCGGGGACACGGGCCGGGATGCCGAGAATCTCGCCTCCTGAGGTTTGACAGGTCATCACAAGGAGCGTGTCACCGGGCTTGAGTTCGTAGCCCTTCGGATACTCGCCGCGATACTCCTTCGTCGTCGTGCTCTCGAAGCGAAATCCGCCGGTGTAGCGGAAGTTGCCGATCGAAACGATGATGGGTTTGCCCGTCAGCTCTTCGCTGAACAGCTCGCTCTTGAACGGCCAGCCGTGCGTCACCGACGCGAGGTCGCCAAAGCGGGTTGGGGTCCATTTGTCACGAGCCACGGCAGACCTCCCCGCCGAGAGCGTGCTGATCCGTTGATGCCAGAGGGGCGTGCCGCCCCTCCGGTACCTCCCCGGCAACGACCAACATGGAGAGGTGGACGCTCATGTGAGGATTGCCCCCGTGGACGTGAAGATGTAGAGCGGGTACTCGCCGCCTTCCGCGAGCGTGTACGTCCATCCCGTGGGTGTCGGGGCGCGCTCGCACCCTCGCTTCCACATCGTGTGCATGTTCTGATAGGCCACCTGACCGATGCGAATCTCGCCGGGCTTGCCCGATGCCTGAATCTTGCAGGCGAGGTTCAGCGTCTGCCCGATCAGGTCGCGCTGCCGCTTGGAGGATGGGTGCCCGACGGTCATGGCCACCGCGCCCCCCGACTCGATGCCGATGCGGATGTCGAGGGCTGGGTATCCGAGTTCGGCGAAGGTCGGATTCACGGCGTCACGTATCAGGCCGCGGATCGTCAGGGCACCGTCGATGGCGTTGTCGTTGGCGGTCAGGAACGACGGCGGCGGAATGTACGCCAGCACGCCATCGCCCGTGAACTTGAGGATGTGGGCGTGGAAGTATGGGGCGACCGCGGCGATCTCTTCCAGGATCACGCCGACGACGCGGGCGTTGGTCATCGCGTCGAGCGCGTTGGAGAGTGCGGTCGATCCGACTAGGTCCACCGACAGAACGGCGAAGCCGTGGACGCCGTCGGGGAGTTGAGCGAGAAACTCCTCGGAGCGGTCGACGAACTCGTGGGGCTGTTGGGTCTGATCGGCGAGCCGTGCCTTAATCTCCTGCCGACGCCGCTGGATGTACTCACGGGCGTTCCCCAGTCGCTGTCCCTGGCCCGTTGGCATCCTGGAGAATGCCTCGTTGATCATCTTCTGAACTTCTCGCAGCGGAATGGCGAAGTGGTCCAGCTCGTCGATGACCATCGGCTCATCGCGGTCATCGACGATCCTGTACCTCGCAGGGTCAAGCACGACCGCCACGCCCTTCTCGCCCGTCTTGGGATCGACGAAGGGCTCGAAGTTCATGTCGAGGCGGAGGCGATCTCGAAAGGTGTCGCTCACTCCGCGCCCTCCTCGATCGGCTCGGGGACGTAGACCCGGCGCATTGGAAGCAGACCTTTGTAGCGGGCATCGAACCGCTCGTAGTGCTGGTAGACCAGTTCGACCAGTTCCTCGCCGTCGATCAGTCGCAGGTTGTCTTTGCTCTTGGCGAACGACTCGGCCTTGGATGAGAACGTGCCAAGCGTGACGAACAGGCCGTGCTCCTTGGTGCCGACCTTGCCGTAGAGCGCCGACACGTCGGGATCGCCGACGGTCCCCTCGCTGCTCTTGCACTGCACCTTGATGATCGGTGGTTCGAAGCCCAGTTCGTCCTTGTGGGCCACGATGTCCACGCCCCCGTCGGGGCCCTCGGGCGAGACGCGAGTGCGGTAGCCCATGACGTTGAGCAGGTGCCCGACGAAGTGGGCGAAGGGGTGGCCCTTGGTCTGCTGGGCGAGCCGCTTGATGACGAAGTCGTAGGTTGTCTCTTCGATGTCGGCGGCGACGGCGGCGATGGTTTGGTCTTGGGCGACCGGCACGGGCGCGGCCTTGCCTTCGAGGGCGGCGAAGTGCTCATCGGCGTAGTTGCGGATCATGAACAGGCTCATCGCCGAGCCGACCTCGTACAACGCGCCTTGCGTGTAATGGCTGCGGGGAACCGCCTTGAGCCACTTCACCGGCCGCACGTTGGGATAGCCCGCGAACTCCTTGGGTTCGTAGCGGTAGTCGCCCTCGATCTGCCCGAGATGGACCTGTCGATCCTTCTTGGAGGGGTACGCGACGAAGTCGCCCGGCTTCATCTCGTGGACGAAGCGGAACAACTGCCCGGCGTAGTTGGCAACCGCGCCATCCTTGATGGACGGATATGCCTTCCGCACGGCGGCCTTGAAGGCGGCGCGATCGGCGGCGAGCTTGGAGAGGTCGCCCATCTCCTCCCATCCGATGGCGATGCAGTTGCGGGTCTTGAACTGGAGATCGGCGTTGCCTGTTTCGCCAGCGTGAATCCCCCACAGAATGCGGTCGTTGGTGGCCATGTGTTATTTCCCCTTGCCTTTCGCGGTCGCGCCGGCACCAACGGCTCCCACAGGGAAACCGATCGCGGCAAGGTTTGTAGCAATAGCCCTGTCCAGTTCCGCCCCGCGGGCCATGAGCGTGGCGAGTTCGCCCGTGAGCGCCGCCATTTTGGTCTCGAAGGGCACGCCGTCGCCCTCCACCTCGGCCGCGCCGACGTAGCGGCCCGGCGTGAGCACCCAGTTGTGCTTGGTGCCGATCTCCTCGATCGTGGCCTCGGCGCTGAACCCAGCCTCAGGCGCGAACGCGGGCAGCGCGGCCTCGCCCTTGGCGGGCTTGTCGCCGCGCCATGAGTGGTAGGTGTCGGCGATCTTGCGGATGTCCGCGCCCGTGAGCGTCCGCTGCACGCGGTCGATCATCGTGCCCATCTTGCGGGCGTCGAGGAACAGGACCTTCTTCCGCCGGTCGCGGAAGCGGCCGTTCTTCTTGTCGCGGGCCAGGAACCAGAGGCACACGGGAATCTGCGTGGAGTAAAACAGCTGGCCCGGCAGCGCGACCATGCAATCGACGAGGTCGTTCTCAACGATCCGCTGGCGGATCTCCCCCTCGCCCGACTGGCCCGAGGACATCGAGCCGTTGGCGAGCACGAAGCCCGCGATGCCCGTGGGCGACAACTTCGAAAGGAAGTGCTGGACCCACGCGAAGTTGGCGTTGCCTGCCGGAGGCACGCCGTACTTCCAGCGCGGATCGTTCACCAGTTGATCGCCCTTCCAGTCCGAGTCGTTGAAGGGCGGATTGGCGATGACGAAGTCGGCCTTGAGGTCCGGGTGCTGGTCCTGATGGAACGAGTCGCCGTGCGTGATCTTGGCGTCGATGCCGCGGATGGCCAAGTTCATCTTCGCCAGCCGCCACGTCGTGTAGTTGGACTCCTGGCCGAAGACCGAGATGTCGCCGATGCGCCCGCCGTGGTGCTCGATGAACTCCTCGCTCTGCACGAACATGCCCGCCGAGCCGCAGCACGGGTCATAGATGCGGCCCCGGTACGGCGCGAGCATCTCGACCAGCAGTTTGACGACCGGGCGCGGCGTGTAGAACTGGCCGCCCTTCTTGCCCTCCTGGCTGGCGAACTCGGACAGGAAGTACTCGTACACGCGTCCGAGGATGTCCTTGGAGCGGTTGGCCTTGCCGCCGATGCCGACGTTGGCGAACATGTTGATGAGGTCGCCGAGGGTCGCCTTGTCCAGACCCGGCCGGGCGTAGTCTTTCGGCAGGACACCCTTGAGCGTGGGGTTGTCCCGCTCAATGGCGACCATCGCGTCGTCCAGGATCTTGCCGATCAGCGGGTCGCGGGCCTTGGCCTGGAGGTTGGACCAGCGGGCGACCTTCGGCACCCAGAAGATGTTCTCACTGGTGTACTCGTCGCGGTCCTCAAGCAACTCTTCGATCTGGGCGTTGCGGTTGCGGAGCTCGGCCTTCAGGAAGTAGTCGCTCTTGGGGTCGTCGACGGATGCTTTGAGAGCGTGCCAGCGCTCCTCGAACGCGTCGGAAATGTATTTCAGGAACAGAAGCCCGAGCACGACGTGCTTGTACTCGGCCGCGTCCATGTTGGACCGGAGCTTGTCGGCCGAGGCAAACAGCTCACGTTCGAACGCCAGGTCCGTGTCGGAGACGACGGCGACTGGCGGCGTTGTAGATGTGGGCGAACCTTTGGCCATTGAGTACTCCGGGCTGCCAACGCTTTCCCAGTGGCAACCGGTCGGGACTCTGGCGTTGGCTCGTGTTCGCGTATGGTACGACAGACCACCTGAGTTCGCACCGGGTCACGAACCAATCGAGACCAGGGGTCGTTGCCGCAACCATTCTGTAAACCAAGAGCCCCGACTCTCACCGCGATCCGAGAGTTTGGCGCGAAAACTCGCGGCCAACGGGCGGCTTGGGACGGGGCCTTTGCGGCGAGCGCAAAACAGAGAATCGGTCGCCGAGCGACAGCCGCTCGAAGCGTCCGCAATTCCGCGTAGAATCTCCGCCGGGGCTCCGGCGACACGCCGCCGACCATGTAAACGAACAGGGCCGCGTCTTTTGGACGCGGCCCTTGAAGCTCCCCGAACTGGACTCGAACCAGTGACATGCGAGTTAACAGCTCGCCGCTCTACCAACTGAGCTATCGGGGAATGGGCTGTGGGACGGAAAGGATACCGCCCGCCGCGCCATCGTCAAGCCGTCGGGTGAACTTCAGCGCCAATCGGGGGGAGAGCGCAAGAACGCGCGGTTTCCTGCTCAGACGCGTGAAATCGGTGCAGATTGCGCAAGGTTGCGGGGTGGCGCAGGCTACCAGCCCGCCCGTCCGCGCCCACGCTGTAGGCTGCGCCGATGCAGAGCCTCGACCGCCGCTCGTTCACGGCCCTCTCGGGACTTGCCGCCTTGGGCGCGGCCGCGGGACTTCCGCTCCGCGGCGCGCACGCGGCGGAGGGCGCCCCTCACCGTGTGACTCGCGTGCTGCGCTTCGCGCACTTCACCGACACGCACATCACGCCCGACCGCGACAGCGCGCCTGGGATGAAGAAGGCCTTCGAGACGGCCCACGGCGATGGCGTCGAGATGATCCTGACGGGCGGCGACCTCATCATGGACTCCTTCGAGACGAAGCGCGCGCAGGTCGACCGCGAGTGGGCGCTCCTCCACGCGCTCTTCGCCGAGCACTGCCGGGTCCCCGTCGAGCACTGCCTCGGCAACCACGACATCCTCGGATGGTGCCGCTCGAAGGCGGAGCTCACGGGCGACGAGCCCGACTTCGGCTACGCGCGCGCGCTGGCCGAACTCAAGCTCGCCGAGCGCTGGCGCAGCTTCGACAAGAACGGCTGGCACTTCATCGTGCTCTCGTCGGTCGAGCCCGATCCAAACGACGAGTGCGGCTACATCGCGCGCCTGAATCCCGAGCAGCTTGCGTGGCTCGAGGCCGACCTCGCGAAGAACACGCTGCCCACCGTCGTCGTCTCGCACATTCCCATCGTCTCCGTCACCGCCATGATGCGCGGAAAGGGGAACGCGCGCGGAGAGAAGTCCGAGATCAGCGGCGGGCTTCTCCATCTCGATTCGAACGCGGTGCACGCGCTGTTCCGAAAGTCAGGCCTCGTGAAGCTCGTGCTCTCGGGACACATGCATCTCGTCGACCGCTGCGATGCCGACGGCATCACCTACGCCTGCAGCGGCGCCGTCAGCGGCGGATGGTGGAAGGCATCCAAGACCTGCTGCGATCCGTGCTACGGCCTCGTCGACCTGATGTCCGACGGCTCATTCACGCTGGCCGTGAAGCCAACAGGCTGGATGAACGCGTGATAGATGCGATCCCGCATTGAGATTTTCTCACGGAGGCACGGAGGCACAGAGGAGGTTGCTGCAGACTCAAATCTGTCCGTGGACTATTCGGGTGATCCCGTGCTTCATCAGCTCGTCGCCGAAGTTCAGAGGGTATCCGAGCCGCAGTCCCGTCAGCCTGAGATAGGTCAGTAGCTGCTTCTTGTGAGCGTGATGCACTCTGTCGACAGACTTGAGCTCGACGATCACCTAGGAGCCAACGATCATGTCTGCGCGGAATCCCTCGTCGAACTGTTCGCCCTCATACTCGATCGGGATGACGACCTCGCGATGGACCTCAAGTCCGCGCCTCTCAAGCTTTCGCGCCAGGGTCACCCCGTAGACCGACTCGAGAAGACCAGGACCAAGATCCCTGTGCAACTCGACAGCACAATCGACGATCACGCTCCCGATGTCATTCTCATGCATCCCGATCCCTCCCTTCCCCTCATCCTCTGTGCCTCCGTGCCTCCGTGAGAGACCTCAGGCGCGTCCGCACCTCAACGCACGCCTGCAGCCAAGCCGCACTCACCCGATCTTCGCGATGCCGCCCATGTAGGGCCGCAGCGCCTCGGGCACCAGCACGGTGCCATCGGCCTGCTGGTGCATCTCGAGAAGGGGGATCAAGACGCGCGGGCTCGCGATCACGGTGTTATTCAGCGCGTAGGCGAACCGAGTCTTGCCTTGCTCATCCTTGTAGCGCAGGTTGAGGCGGCGGCACTGGAAGTCGCCAAGGCGGCTCGCGGAGTGCGTCTCGCCGAACTCGCCCGTCGGCGCGCCGTCCTTCCCGTTCTCGCCGCGGCCGGGCATCCAGCTCTCGATGTCGATCATGTCCTCGTTCTTGACGCCGAGGTCGCCCGAGCAGCACTGGAGCAGGCGATATGCGAGGCCGAGCGACTGCAGGATCATCTCGACCGTCTCGATCATCTGCGCGTGCCACGCACGGCTCTCCGCTTCGTCGGCCTTGCAGACGACGACCTGCTCTACCTTGTCGAACTGGTGGATGCGGTAGAGGCCGGCGGTGTCCTTGCCGGCAGCGCCCGCCTCGCGGCGGAAGCAGGTCGACACGGTGCAGTACTTGAGCGGCAGTTGCTCGAGCGACAGGATCTCGTCTGCATGCAGGCCCATGAGACCGACTTCGCCCGTGCCCGTCAGGAAGAGGTCATGCCCCGCGCCACGCGCGGCTTCGGCGATGTGATAGGCCTGTTCGCGGCCGGCGGGGAAGAAGCCCGTGCCGACCATGCACTCCTCCTTCACGATCACGGGCACGCCCATCGGCTTGAAGCCGCGGCGATCGGCCATGAAGTCGAGCGCGTAGCGCAGCACCGCCTGGTGGAGCCGCATGCCGAGGCCCGTGAGCACGTAGTGCCGCGTGCCCGACATCTTCACGCCGCGCTCGAAGTCGACGAGGCCGTGCAGCTTCACGAGTTCGAGATGCGTGCGCGGCTTGAAGCCGCGGTTCTCTGTGAAGCTCTTCGAGAAGTCCCAGCCCGCGGGCGCCCAGCGGCGGATCTCCTTGTTGTCCTCGCTGCCCTTGCCGCGCGGGACATCGGCGGCGGGGGGCTGAGGCACCTGAAGCCAGAGCGCGCGCCACTCGGGCTCGATCGCGTTCAGGTGGCGCTCCTCCTCCGCGACGAGCGCCTTCAGTTCGGCCGGCTTCGCCTCGAGCGACGCGATCTCCATCTCGAGCCGGTCCTTCTCGTCGCCGGCCGCGCCCTTGAGCTTGCCCTTCAACTGGCCGATCTTCGGCCCGATCTCCTTCGAGATCCGGTTCTGCTCGGCCCTTGCGCTCTCCTGGCGCGAGAGAATCGCGCGGCGCGCCTCGTCGAGCGCGAGCAGGCGGTCGATGTCGACCGACATGCACTTGTCGCGCACGCCGTTGCGGTACTTGTCGGGGTTCTCGCGGAGGTCCTTCAGGTCGATCATGGAGCGCGAAAGATAGCGGGGTTCCGCGTTCGTAGCACCAAAGCTCGCCGCCGCAGCGGCGAGCGCTCAAGATCCGGCGTTTCAAACGCGATAACTCGGCGGCGCCGCCCACTTCATCTTCGCGCGCAGGGCGTCCCAGTATCGGTTCGACGGGTTCGCCACGAACAGCGCCTTTCGTGCGTGCTCTCGCATCCGCACCGCGTCGCCTTGGCCGAGGGAGATGTGCCGTTGGCCGTCGAGCACCACGCAGGTCCCCTCGTTCACGCGCCGCATGACAAGCGCGATCGTGTCCGACGAGCGCACGACCACCGGTCGGAACGCGAGGCTCTGCGCGCAGATCGGCGTGATGGTCACGCCGCCGACGTCTGGATGAACGATGGGGCCGCCCGCGCTGGCGCTGTATGCGGTCGACCCGGTCGGCGTCGCGATGATCACGCCGTCGCCGATGATGTCGACACCCGTGTCGTCGTCGTCGACGCGCAGCGACATCTCGATCATGCGGTGCGGGGCACCCGCGGTGATCACGGCGTCATTGATCGCCGTGCCCGACTCGCGGCCTCCGTCGGCGCGTGCGACCTCGACCGCGAGCAGCATGCGCTCGCGCAGCGGCGGCCTCGCCCCGAAGACGAGCGCGGCATGCCTGTCGAGGTCCGCTGCGTCGAACTCCGCGAGAAATCCGAGCCGTCCCGCGTTTACGCCGACGATCGGCTTTCCGAACTCGAGCAGTCTGCGGGCTTGCGCGATCAGCGTGCCGTCGCCGCCTACGACGACCGCGAAGTCGAACGCGGCTGGCTGTGGCAGCTCGCCCTCGTCTGCCACGACCACCTCGACTTCCGCGTGCGCTGCAATGGTCGGCCGAATCGCCTCGGCGGCGCGTGCGGCCTCAGGCTTGTCGTGGTTGACGATGAGCAGTGCGCGTGGCATGCGGCTCCTCCGGTTGCAACGATCTCAGCTTACGAGCCCCTTCGTAAGCCGCATGAAGGCGGTCTCGAGGCTGATCTCCTCGGGCTGCAGGCGCGCGAGGCGGAACCCCTGCGCAAGGAGACGTGCAGCGAGCTCGCTCGCAGCGATCTCCGCGTTCGGCTCGAGCTGCACGTCCATACGCTGCCCGCCGTCCTCGAGCATCAGCTCGACCTTGGCCACGCCGCGCACGCCGCGCAGGAGCTTCGCCGCGTCCTCGTGCCGCGATTCGACCGAGATCTGCACGACCTTGCCGACCTTCGCCTTCTGCATGAGATCGCTCACGGCGCCCGCGAACACCAGTTTGCCTTGCTCGATCACACCGACCGCGTTGCAGAGGTCCGCGAGTTCGTACAGGATGTGCGACGAGATCAGGATCGTCTTTCCGATCCGCCGCAGCTCCTTGAGTAGCTCGCGCATCTCGATGCGCGCCCGCGGGTCGAGGCCCGAGCTCGGTTCGTCCATCAGCAGCACCTTCGGATCGTGGATCAGGACGCGCGCGACCGCGAGCCGCTGCTGCATGCCGCGCGAGAGCCCGTTCACCTCGCTGTCCGTCTTGTGGGTGAGGTCCGTGAGCGCCAGCACCTCTGCGATCGTCCGCTCGCGCCGAGCGACGGGCACCGCGTAGCAGGCCGCGAAGAACTCGAGGTACTCGCTCACGGTCATGTCCTGGTACGCGCCCATGAAGTCGGGCACGTAGCCGATCAGCGGACGGATCAGGTGGTTCTGGTATCCGACGACCTTGCCATCGATGCGCGCCTCGCCCCAGGTGGGCTTGAGGAGCGTCGCGAGGATCTTGATCGTGGTCGTCTTGCCCGCTCCGTTCGGACCGATGAAGCCGAAGCAGGTGCCTTCCTCGATGGTGAGGTTGAGGTTGTCAAGCGCGACGAACTCGCCGTACTTCTTCGTGAGATTGACCGTCTCGATCATCGGCATGGAGGGAACCTCGTTCAGTCGCTCGTCCGTTCAGTCGCTCGCGCATCTCCACTCTCTGCTCTTGCCCGGTCGGCATGCGTCTCCCGACGCTCCGCGTCCCGCTACGGTTCCTCCGCTCCAAGGGGGAGCGGGGCGGTCTCCTCGCGCTCCGCGCCTGTCCCGTCCTCGATCGCGTCGCCGCGGGAGCGGGCAGGAGCCACGCGTTCGGGCGTCACCGACGCGAGGTCGACGGGAAGCGGAACGACCCATCGCACAAGCACCTTCCCCGACGACTCGACGGTCTCTCCGTCGACCGTCAGCGGGTAGGGCAGCGGCGCGTCGGCGAGGGTGGCGATCACGATCAGGCAGGGCTCCGTGAACCAGCGGCCGAGATCAAGCTCGCGCTCCGACTGGCGCACGATGCGGAGCACCTTGGGGTCCTCCGGCGGATTCTGGAGGTACGCGGGAGGTTCGAGCATCGAGTACATCGAGAGCATCTCGAACGCACGCCCGAACGAGAGCGAGTCGTTTCCGATTCCGAAGCCGGGGGCGAGGTTGCGCGCCGCCGCGTAGAGGTCGTCGTAGTAGCGCGCGGCGATCGCGCGCTGGAGCGACACGCCATCGCCGAGCGGGCGCGTGCCGAGCACACGCCCGAGGTCAAGCGCCTCGCCTGCACTCCAGACGGGCAGGGACACGACGACCCCGCGGTTCGGAAGTTGCCCCTTCAGCCGCCTCGACTCGATCTTCCCGTCCTCGATCAGGGTCGGCAGCGGGTTGCGCAGCGGCCAGATGTGGATGATCTGCACGTCCACCAGATTCCCACGCAGACCGTGGCGGAGCTCGCCCGAGATCGAGATCCGCGGCGGCGATGCGGATCGGTCGACCGAGACCTCGATGGGCGCGGCAACGACGGGGAGCGTGCCCCACGCAGGGTCGACCGCGCCCAGCCAGCGCGTGGTGAAGTCGATCGCGGTGGCGCGCGACGGAGCCGTGGCGACACCCGACCGCTCGAGCGGGACCTGATAGCGCTCGCGGCTCGGGAACGCCTGTGCGTCGACGCCGATCGGCCGCCACGAGTCAATCGTGTTGCGAAGCCCGCCCTCTCCCTCGGGGTCGAGGGCCACCTCGACGCTTCCGTAGGACGGAGAGAAGAGCGACAGCCACCCGATGGCGCGCCGCCGCTCGCGTTCCGTGCGATCGGATGGGCCCGGGGGCGGCGACACGATGTCGAGCACCGTGAGGTGCCGGATGCGCGCCTCCCGACCCGCGAACGAGTTGCCCACGAGAAGGATTCCCGTGGCGAAGATGGCGGCGACCACGAGGTACGCGACCCAGGACCATCGTTCACGCTTCCATGTCTTCAGGACGGCGAACCCGAGCGGTCCGGCGACAAGCCAGTAGAGGGCGAAGATCGTCGTCGCTGCGAGGATTCCCACGGCGGCCTGTCCCGCAAGGCCTGTCTCGCGCGCGATCAGCGGGCCAGACTCGATCGCCCGCGAGTATCCGCCTCCGCGCGCGAGTCGGTCTTCCCTCTGCATGCGGTCGAACTCTGCGCCGCTCGGCGTGTCGGCCCGTCGCCCGAGGATGCGGTTCCAGAAGACATCGGCCTGTGGAAGCTGCGGCGACTGGAGGCCGCGCGAGGAGAGTTCCTCGACATCGATGCCAAGGAGCGCGATGTGACCGAACCCTAGCGAGCGACGCACGCCGACAAGCCTCCCGTCGAGCGAGTCGTCGGCGACGATTGGCGCACCATCGGGCCCGCGGCGCGCGGGAACCGCGATGAACGGCCTCCACGGACGGTTGAGCGCGTCGGCGTCGAACACGTTCAGCCGCATACGCGCGTTCGGGTCGCGCAGGCGGTCGTCGAGCGAGAGCATCGGAAGCAGGTCCGCCACGCGAACATCCTCGACCCGCGTGGGGGGCGCGGTTGGAAGGAGATCGCTCAGGGGATGGCGGTCGAGTGCCCCGACCGCCCATGCATCGCCCGCGGAGGGGAGCACGATCACGAGATTCCCGCCGCGCTCGACCCACTCGCGCAGCGCGCGCGCCGGCTCGTCGGCGAGGCGGGCGGGGGAGACGTTCGCGCTGGCCCAGATGACGCTCTCGAAGGGCGCGTATCCCTCCCAGCGGTCGGGAAGCGAGTCGACCGATGCAGCCTTTCCGATGGCGACCGTCGAGTGCATCGAGGGGCTCGACGACCCATCGCGGGCCGGGCCGACCGTCTCGAGACCGAGCGTGCGGCTTCCGATCACGAGGACCGCATCGCGCTCTGGAGGAAGCACGATGGGGATGTTCTCCGCGACCTGCGGCGCCACCTTGACGGTGCCGAGGTCGCGCACGCGGCGGCCATCGACGCGCTCATAGATGCGCAGATCGAAGATGCTCGACTGGAGCGTGCCTTCGCCGAGCGGCGGGAGGACGCCGTAGATCCAGCGACGCTGCGCCTGCCCCGGGTTCAGGACGAACGACCGCGAGTACTCCGCGATGTCGAGATCCGCGTTCGGAAGCTCGAGCGCAGCCTCGACCTCGACGGGCGCGTCAAGCGCTGCACGAAACTCGACGAGCATCGCGACGGGACCCGACGCCCGAACGAGATCGCCTGTCCCGAAGTGCAGGACCTTCACCTCGACCGTCTGCGCGGAAGCAATCCCAGCTGCAGCGAGCGCCGACAGGATCGCAGCCCAGATCCCAGCCAGGCCCCTCGGCCAGGACTCCGCTGTGCGCGGAACGGCGGGGAGGCTGTGTCGAGGCCGCGGCATGAGTCGGGCAGTGTACACGGACGACCGCATCCTTCGACGAATCGCCGGGGTCTGCTCAATCGGCCCCGGCATCGCGCCGATGGCCCCGACATGGATGCGTACGCAATTCTCTGCACTCTCGTCGGCGCCTACCTCGGTTGTCTTCTCGTTCTCGGGGTGATGGCGGTTCGCATCGACGACGCGCATCGCTTCAACCGACTGATTCTCGAGACGCGCAGGCTCCGACGGAACTTCGACACGCCGCTCGACGCGCGGAAGAAGCAGGAAGACAGCAAGCCGATCATGGAGGCGTGACTTCGAGGGCCGCGAACTCCGCCAGCATCGCCGCATGGCTGCGGATCGCGTGGCGGTAGCACGCCAACTCGAACTTCTCGTTCGGCGAGTGCACGCAGTCGTCGTCGAGGCCGAATCCCACGAGAAGCGAGTCGACCCCAAGGATGCGCGCGATCGATCCGACGGCGGGAATGCTCCCGCCTGTCCCGATCAGCAGCGGTTCGCGCCCGAACACGGCGCGAAGGCCCCGCTCCGCCGCGTTCAGGTAGCTCGAGCTCTCCCGAACCTCGATGGCGGCGTTGGAGCCGTGCCGCTCGAACTCCGCGCGGCACCCGGCGGGCAGGCGCTCGCGCACGAACGCCTCGAACGCGGCGGCGAGTCTCTCTGGATCCTGCTTCGAGACAAGGCGGAAGCTCACCTTCGCGGTCGCGTGCGCCGCGATGACCGTCTTCGCGCCCTTGCCCGTGTAGCCGCCGAAGATCCCGTTCACATCGCAGGTCGGCCGCGACCAGGTGCGCTCGAGCGTCGAGCGGCCGCGCTCGCCGTAGCCTTGCGGCAGCCCGATGTCGCCGAGGAACTCGGCCTCGTCGAAGCCGAGCGACTCCCACTGCGCCTTCGTCGCAGGCGGAAGCTCCGCCACTCCGTCGTAGAAGCCCGGGATCGTCACGCGCCGATCCGCATCGTGAAGCCCGGCGAGGATTCCCGCCAGCACGTTGATCGGGTTCGGCACGGCGCCCCCGTACATCCCGCTGTGGAGGTCGCGGGTGGGGCCGTGCACCGTCACCTCCATGTAGACGAGCCCGCGCAGGCGCGTCGTGATCGCGGGCGTCGAGATGTCCCACATCCCCGTGTCGCTGACCACGCAGACATCGGCCGCGAGCCGCTCCTTCGCGTCGTGCAGGAACGGTTCAAGGCTTCGGCTCCCGGACTCCTCCTCGCCCTCGATCATGAGCGTGACGGGGCAGGGTGGGCCGCCCGCAACCTCGTGCCAGGCGCGCAGCGCCTCGACGATCCCCATGACCTGGCCCTTGTCATCAACGGCGCCGCGTGCAACCACGCGCTTGCCGCGCGGTCCATCGACGACCGCGGGCTCGAACGGCGGGCTCGTCCACAGTTCGAGCGGATCGGCCGGCTGCACGTCGTAGTGGCCGTAGTAGAGGATGCGCGGCGCGCGCGCCGCAGCGTCTCCCGCGCCCGGGTGATGCGCCACGACCATCGGGTGGCCGATCGTCTTCGCAGCCTCCGCCGTGAAGCCGAGCCCGCGCAGCTCCGCGACAAGCCACTCCGCGCAGCGACGCGTCTCGTGGTCGAACGCCGGGTCCGTGCTCACGCTCGGGATTCGCAGGAAGTCACAGAGCCGCCGGGTCGAGCCGTCGAAGCCTTGATCGGCCGCCGCCAGAACCGCGGCCAATGCGGGATGGGACGGTTTCTGCACGCGCGTATCGGCGGATTGCTGCATGGCGCGGAGTGTATGGCCGCGACGATCGGAGGTGCGCGCGTTCAGCCGCGCACGGCGAAAGCGGCGAGCCCGAGGGCGAGCACGGCGAGCCCGATCACGACCGCCCCGAAGAAGAACATCAGCCACCGCTCCACGAGGCGCCACTCGACGGCGGGGGGCTCGTGACTTGCGAGTCGTGCGGCCCGTGCAGGGCGCGGCTCGAGCTGGTCGATCCCCTCCATCTCCGCATAGCTCTTCGGAGGCCGCGACTGGAAGTCGCACGCGCAGCGCGGACACGCCATCTGACCGGGCCTGTCGACGAAGCGCCCCGCGTAACCGCAGGCAACGCACTGCCGCTGGTGCAGGCGGGAGAGGTCCTTGGCCCGAATCGCCATGCGCCGAGCATAGCACCGCCCGCGGGGGAACCAAGCGGAAAGTTCGATCGATCGGCGCTTCGCCCGCGGCCGAGGGCCGCGAACCCTGACATACTGCGCGGGCAGACCGATGCCATGCGACTCGCCGAGTGGATCCAGCACCTCGAGGGACTCTCCCGCCTGACGGGTTCGGCGGTTCCCTTGCTCCCGCCCGATCGAACCCTCCTCGCAGGCGAGCGCGGGGAGCAACTCCTCTGGCGAGCCTGCACGGGGGAGGACACCGCGTGGCGGCAGGCCGTGCGCGCCCGAGGCGTTGACCAGCGCACGCCGCTCCTCGAGCCCGACGCATACCTCGCAATCGAGGTCTGGGCGGAGTGCGAACTCTCCGCGCTTCATGCGCTTCATCGGCTTGTTCGAACGGGCGCAGGCGCCGCGGGCGGCGCCGCGCCTGCCGCGACCCTGCGGTTGCGCCTCGAAGGTGCGCTCCACTGGCATCTCGAGCACACGCAGCCCGACAACTCGACGAACCGGCCGTGGGCGCTCCACGCGTTCCTGCTCCTCGCGGAGGCGCGCGGCTCCGCCGACCCGATCGCGCGCGAGGCCACGCTCTACGCGGAGACGCTTGTTCACAACGTGGTCGCCACCCATGCGCGCGAAGAGCCGCTTTCGCGTTGGATCCTCGCCGACGCCGCGCGCGAACTCGCGCTCGCCCGCGCGGCCGCCGCGTCACGGCCATCTGACTGATCCCGTACGATCCGCACCATGTCGGTGAACCATCCCGCCCACGGGCCGCGGCTCGCCTCGCTCTTCGGCGCGATCACGAGCGCCATGCAGCCCGCGCGCCTGCCGCTCGCGCTCCTGTTCGCGCTTCTTGTGCCCGTGCTCGCGTCGCTCGTCGACCGACTCGACGGGCGACTGGTCGAGCGAGACGCCCCGAGCCTGTTCGACCGCTCTTGGATGGCGGTCGACGGCGATCGCCTCTTGGCGGAGTTTCCGAGATCGGGCTCCCTTCCCACACAGCGGGGTGTTCTCGACACGGACGCCATCCCGCGGCCCGTCGGCGTCGGAACTGCCTTCGTGGCCGAGGTGCGCGTCTCGCTCCGCCAGGCAGGCTCCGCGATCGTGCGGCTCGACGCCAACTCCGCCGCCCGATCCATCGTCCGAGCCGTCATCGGCGCACCCATGCGGGCCGTCCGGACATCGCCGCTTCCGGCGGTCATCGCGCTTCTCGTGGGAGCCGTCGCGGCAAGTTTCCTCGCGGGCGGACTCTGCCGCATGGCGGCCGTGCAAACAGGGCGGAGGGCGCGGCTCACCGTGCTCGAGGGCGCCGCCTTCGCACGCGCGCGCGCCGTACGGCTTGCCGCGATCCCGCTCCTTCCGACGGCCGTGATCGGCGCGCTCGCGCTCCCGATCCTGATCTTCGCGCTCCTCCTGCGCGTGCCGAGCCTCGACATCCTCGCAGGGGCGCTCTTCGTGGTGCCGCTCATCGTCGCCATCCTCGGCGCGATCCTAGCGACCGTCTCGATCGCGGCCGCGCCCTTGATGCCCGCATCCGTCGCGGTCGAGGACTGCGACTCCGGCGACGCGATCACCCGCGCTGCGTCGCTCGCGCTCTCGCGCCCGCTTCTCTGGCTGTCGGTCCTCGGGCTCGGCGCGCTCGCCATGCTCCTCGGCGCGGCGATCGTCTCGACGGTGCTTGGCGTCGCGGGATGGGCCGTCTCCACCATGCTTCAGCTGGCGGGTGGCGAGTTCGGGCGGATCCTGGCGACGGGAACGCCCGACGACTTCGGGACGCTCACGGGAACGCAGTCGATCGCGGCGATGGCTCTTGAAGTCTGGGCCGGTCTCTTCCGCATGCTCGGCGTGGCGTACCTCTTCTCGCTCTTCTGCGACCTCGCGACGCGCGCCTACCTCCTGATGCGTGCCCGGATCGACGGCGAGCCGGCCGCGACCATCTCCGGCTACGGCATCGGCTGAGCGGCGCAAGCGCGCAGGCGCGCGACCTCGTCCTCCAGCGAAGCGACACGGGCCTCCAGCGCGGCGAAACGCGCGTCTCTGTCCGCAGCGCGTTCGCCGCCATCGGACGCACGCGCCGTCGAAGGCGCCGCAGCGCCCGTCGGATGGAGATCCTCGCACAGAAGCTGCTGCCAACGGGGCGCGCGGCTTCCAGGCGAAGGCGCCAGTTCCCGCACAAGTGGCTCCTCGCGCCCCGCAAGACCCGCCAAGGTGGCGTCGACCGCCTCGATCGACTCGAACGGCTGCATGCGCCCGGCGCGCGCGCGGAGTTCGCCCACCGTCTGCGGCCCGCGGAGCAGGAGCTCCGCGAGAAGCGCGAGTTCAGGCGCGCGCAGGCCGAGGGCCTCGCCCGCCGTCTGGCGGAACTTCTCGACGCGCGAACCCGTGAAGCTCACGTCGCGCACGAATCCCTTGCTTCGAAGACCTTCGAGCGCCGTCAGCGCGCGCTCGTCGTCGAACTCGACCACGGGGTCGCGGTTTGACTTCTGGGAGACGCCCGTCACCAGCGAGTTGAGCGAGAGCGGATACTGCGCGGGCGTCGTCAGCGCCTTCTCGATCAGGGTTCCGAGGACGCGGCATTCGTCTGGGGCAAGCGTGTGCATGGGGCAAGCGTACACTTCTCGCATGCAACCGTCGCAGGGCAGGGATCGTTCGAAGCTGGAGCGCGCGGAGGTCGCGCGCGCAGCCGTGCGCGCACTCGCCGAGGGCCGCGCGGCCGATCTCGCCGATGCGGTCGAGCGCGGCATTGCGGAGACCGGCGCGGATCCGCGGGTACGCCGCCCGTCGCGGTCCGAACTTCGCGCCCATGCGCAGGCGCATGAAGAGTCGACCGTCGGCAGGGAAGGCAGGCGCCGACGCATCGCGGCCGTGCTCGACGAGTCGCTGCTCGTCCTCGCGATCCTCGAGGAGACCGTGCTCGCGCACGATCCCGAGGGCTGCGAACGCCGTCCGCCCGCCGTCTACGGGCGTGCCGCCCGCTCGGAACTCGATCTCGATCCGATCGTGCATGTCCGCGTCGAGACTTCGCTCTCCGCCGCGACGCTCGCGCAGTCGATCTGCGATCACGGCGTCGCAGACCCGACCTGCGGTTCGCTCGAGACGCGCTACGGCCGGCTCGACGAGATCAGGTTCGAAGGCGCAGAGGCGGAGTTCCGCATCGCGCGCGTTCCGCCGCGCATGGCGGTCGACCCCGACCGCGACCTTGTGCGGGGAACCTCGATCGATCATGCGGACTACGAGACGCTCGCCGTGCGCGCGCGCGGCGTGTGACTCGCCGTCGCCTTACGACAGCCCGCCCTTCAGTTCCTTGCCTGAGCCCCAGCTCGCGCGGAGTCGGCGGAGCGCTGCGTCTTCCGGGCGCGGAGCAGCGGGGGCGTCGTCCTTGCCGCGGCGTCGGCTGAAGGCGCTGCCGAACCCTTCGTCGGGCTTCGGGCCCTTCCCGCCGCCTGCTCCGCCGGCCGCCTGCGGCTCGGGTCGCGCGGGCGGCTCGATGAGCGCCTTGATCGACAGGCTGATGCGCTTCTTCCCGCCGTCTACGCCGAGCACCTTGCAGGTGACGACCTCGTCCTTACGGAGCGCAGCCTCGACGGTGGGAATGCGCTCGTGGCTGATCTCGGAGATGTGCACGAGACCCTCGACTCCAGGCGCGATCTCGACAAACGCGCCGAACGGCATCGTCTTCGTGACGCGGCCGGTGATGGTCGCGCCCGGCTCGAGCGACTGCATGGCCGCAACCCCGGGATCCGCGACGAGCTGCTTGAGCCCGAGGCCGATCTTGATGGGTGACTGCGAATCGTCGATCTTGAGCACGCGCACCTGGACGACCTGCCCGACCTTCACCACATCCGCGGGGTTCTTGACGCGCTCGTGCGCAAGGTCCGAGACATGGATCAGGCCGTCGACTCCGCCGATGTCCGCGAAGGCGCCGTAGCTCTGCACGGAGGTGATGGTGGCCGTGCGCGTCTGGCCGACCTCGAGGACGGCCAGCAGCTTCTCGCGCTGCTCCGCGCGCTCCGCGGCGATGACCGCCTTTCGGCTCACGACGAGGCGGTCCTTGTCCTTGTTGAGTTCGACGATCTGGACGGGGAACTTCTCGCCGAGGAAGACGGAGATGTCGGCGACGTGGCGGACGTCGACCTGCCCGGCGGGCATGAACGCGCGATGGTGCGCGATCTCCATCTCGAGCCCGCCCTTGTTCATGCCGGTGCAGCGCGCCTCGACGATCTGTCCGACCTCGAGCGTGCCCCAGTCTGCCTTCTGGACCGCGCCCTCGAGGCTCAGAATGGAGAGCCCTTCGTAGGGATCGAAGCGCTCGACGACGAAGCCGCGCTCGCTGCCGACGACAGGCGCCTGCTGGTCGCCGCTCTGCAGGAACTGCGAGAGCGGGCACACGCCCTGCGACCGAGGCCCGAACTCGACGAACACGTCGCCCGCATGCACGCGGATGATCGTGCCCTGCCGCACCTGCCGCCCGCGTGCGGCCTGCTTCGGAGCGGACGAGGCGCCCTCGAGATCCTCAACGGAGAGACCGCCGAGGGCGGCCTCGATCTCGCGCTCGAGCTCTGCGTCGTAGCTGCTGGTGCGGGCGTTGGGGAAGGACTCTGCGTTCTTGTTTTGGTCAGTCGACATGTTCGATCTCGGGCCGAGCAGCGTACCTTCCAAGGCGAGTGTCCACCAAGGGAGTCGACTGCGATTTTGCCGTCGGATCCGAGACGGCGTTGGAACAACCCTCATGCGCGGCCCGAACCGTCGAGGCCGTCGGCCTCTGGGTGAGACAGAGCCCACGGATCGGCGCCTCGCGGAGACCTCGCGAGGCGCTCGCAAGAAAGGGACCCTTCAGCAGCCGCCGAGCAGTTCGATGCTCGCGCGCCGAGAGAGGGGGATGGCGCGGTGTCCCGCCCTGGCAGCGCAAAGGCGCCGAGGCGGATGGCGCGACAACGGCGGAGGCGAGTCCATCGCCGACAGCGCCGACCGAAGGGGAAACGGGCCAATGAGGCCCAGTGCCGCCGAAATTCCCTTCGGGTGCGCGGGGCCGTCCGAGAAGTTGTTTGCGCGGCCGACGCCGCTTGCGGTGCCTGAGGTATCGGGAGTCCGAGAACATCTAGAACGGAACGCTCAAGAGTCAAGGTGTCGTTATCATCCGACGCCCGCGCGGCGGGCTCTCGCGAACCAAGAGGTTTCAACATGGCCAAGTCAAATACAGCATGGGGCATCGAGATCGGGCAGTACGCCATCAAGGCGATCCAGCTCGAGGCGGTCGGGGACGAGGTTCGTGTCCGCGACTTTGCCGTCATTCCCCACGTTCAGGTGCTGACAGATCCGGAGCTTTCCGCCGATGGCGACGCAGGCGCCGTCGCGAAGGCGGCCGCCGTCCTCGAGATGTCGCTGTCGGCGCTGGCGACCCAGAAGCAGCTGACGGGCCAGAAGGTCGTCGTCAACTTCAACTGGATCACGGGCCGTGGCTTTGCCCGCTTTGCCAAGCTTCCCGCTGTGTCGCCGCGCGAGATCCCCAATCTCGTCAAGTACGAGGTCGACCAGCAGATCCCGTTCCCGGTCGATGAGATCGAGTGGGACTACCACGCCTTCGAGAGCGCCGACTCTCCCGAGGTCGAGGTGGGGCTCTTCGCGATCCAGAAGGAGCCGCTCGAGGAGTTCCTCGCGCTCGTCGGGGAGAAGCTCGGCGTCGACCCCTACGCGGTCACGCTCGGCCCGATCGCCCTCTACAACGCCTTCGCCTACGACCGCGGTATTCCCGAGAAGAGCGAGCCCTTCGTGCTGCTCGACATCGGGACCTCTTCGACGGACCTCATCGTGGCGCACGGCACGCGATGCTGGATGCGCACTTTCCCGCTCGGAGGACACAACTTCACCGAGGCGATCGCGGAGGAGTTCAAGTTCCCGTACCGCCAGTCCGACGCGCTCAAGCAGGAGAGCGCGACCAGCAAGTACGCCAAGCAGATCATGACCGCGATGCGGCCCGTGTTCGGCGATCTGATCGGCGACGTGCAGAAGTCGCTGCAGTTCTACGAGTCGCAGAACCGCGGCACCAAGCTGCGGAATGTCATCGGAATGGGGTCGACGCTGAAGATCCCTGGCCTGCGCAAGTTCATCGGCATGCAGCTCAATCTCGAGGTCGAGCGCCTCGACCGCTTCGAGCGCATCGCCGTGGAAGGCCCCGCCGCCGCGGACTTCTCCCAGCATGTCGTGACTTTCGCCGTGGCCTACGGCCTCGCGCTGCAAGGACTCGACCGCTCGGCCGTGCAGGTCAACCTGCTCCCGCTCGCGAATATGCGCCAGCAGGTCTGGCGCAACAAGACGCGCTGGTTCGCGGCTGCCGCTGCCATCGCATGCGCCGCGGGCGGGCTCATGTTCGCCCGAGGCATCCTCGACAAGGGCGCACTCGGCGATGCGGCGGCCGTCACAAGAGCCCAGGCCGTGCTGAACTCAGCGAAGAACTTCGAGTCGCAGCTCAATAGCATGGCGGCCGACGTCGGGAGCCTCTCCTCGAACATGCTCGCGCTCGTCGAAGACCGCGAGGTCTGGCCGTTCCTCGTGAGCGATGCGATTTCCGCCACCGCATCCGGCAACACGCCTGCGGCGCTGACGGACGACTTCGCCGCGCTCTCCCGCGCGCCTGCAGGCGGAGAGCGCAGGATCCAAGCGACGCTCCGCGATCTCTCGGGCGTCTACAAGCTCAACGCGGCCGGAGAGCGCATCATCGAGGTCACCATGGACATCGAGTTTGCGGGTCCCGACCGCGAGGAGCAGCTCAGCCAGACGGTCTGCCGCTGGCTTGAGGAGAACGCCGTGCGGCCTGAGGCGCCCTATGTCATCCAGAATGTCCGATCGAACAACAACCTGATCACGGACTTCACTGTGACCGAGTCTGGTGCGCTCGCATCGGCAGGCAGCGGTGCGGGCGGCGCCGGACAGGGTGGTTCGTCGACCGGTCCCGCCGAGGCCGAGACAAACGCGCCGCTCGGCAGCTTCAACGCCAGGACCGAAGACGGAGGCAACAGCAACTTCGGCGGCGTGATGGGACGGCGCCAGGCGAGCGAAGGCTCCAAGGTGCAGCGCCCCGGCGGCCTGCTGAGCGGCGCTGGCGACGGAGGCACGTCGTTCACGCCGCCAGACGCCACGCAGGACCAGGGCACCGGTGCCGGCGGCTTCAACCGCACGCGGACCGACGATGCGTCGAAGTCGGCGGTCGATCTCGACAAGGTCGCGCCGATTCCCGCGCGCCCCTCGATCTATCCCGCGGGCAGCACGGTTCATCGCGGCAAGGTCACCTTTGAAGTCAAGCTGAAGGGCGCCGTCGCTGCGAGCGCGGCCCCGACGGAGGTTGAGTGATGGCAAAGCAGCTTCCACCCCAGGTCCAGTCCGCGCTTCTCTGGGCCAAGGCGAACACGATCGTGGTCGTCTTCTGCGCGATCGTGATCGCGGTTCCAGCGGGCGCGTTTTATTTCGCGGGCCAGTTCCGCGACAGCGTCCGCGATGATGCCCAGAAGAAGGCGAGCATCCACTCCGATCTCGCCTCGATGGCGAAGAAGAGCGTGAGCCTGCCGATTCCGGGCGGTGAGCCGTTCCCGCTTGCGGGCCTGCCGAACGAGGATGTCGTGCGCGAGTACGAGCAGATCCTCGCCAAAGTCGGCAGCGACGCCGAGGCGGTCTACTCGAGTGCGCGCGACTTCAATCTCGGTGGCGCTGCCGAGCGCAAGCACACCCCGGTGGTGCCGGCGTCGGTCTTCCCGAACTACAACAGGGCGAACCGCTCCGATGCGGAGAGCGTGCGTTTCCGATTCGGCGATGCGCTGCGCGCCTCCTATGAGCGCCTCCTCGCGGACTGCCGCACGGGCGTGCCTCCCGAACCGGCGTCGCTGCGGAACGCCATCGAGGCCGCGGAGAAGCGGTTCGTGCAGGGCGAGCTGAAGCAGGAGTCGCGCGCGAAGCTCGACGCGGCCCAGACCGCTGCGCTCGAGAAGCAGCTGGGCAAGGCCCGCATCGAGCAGTACTTCGAGGTCGCGAAGCGGATCTCGTTCTATCTGGACCCCGATGCTTTCCCGATCCCGACGCGCGATTCGATGAACAAGATCCTGCCGTCTGGCTCCGATGCGGCGGTGGCCTTCGACAAGCAGGATGCCGCGCTCTTCGACGAGCAGTGGAAGTTCTGGATCATCTCGGATGTGCTCCATGCCTTCAGGGATGCGAACTCTGCGAATCCCTCCGTTCTGCAGGCGCCAGTGAAGCGGGTCGCGCGCATCAACGTGCTCGCTCCCGAGGCCGGCGCCGCTCCTGCCGCTGTCGGCGGCGAGGCAAGCGCCATGGGTGGCGAGGTCGCGATGGAGGGCGGCGAGACGCCGCCCGACGCGGTGGCCGGGGGATCGGCGGCGGGAGCCGCGACGACGGCCCTTGGGATCCCCCAGATCGATCCAAAGGTGGAGGCTCCTCGGGACTTTTCGCGGCGCTTCACAGGGCGCGTCAGCAACCCTGTGTACGACGTGCGGGTCGTCGAGGTGGTGTTCATCGCCGAGACGGCGCGGCTCCCGCGGGTCTTCGACGCGCTCGCCGCCCGCAACTTCATGACCGTCTCCAATGTTCGGCTCTCTCCCGCCGATCCGTTCGAGGCCGCACGCGCGGGCTTTCTGTACGGCGTCGAGCCGGTGAGCGAGGTGCGGGCCACCATCGAGACGATCTGGCTGCGTGAGTGGACGGCCGCCTCGATGCCCGCCGTGGTGCGCACGAGCAAGGGGATCTCGACGGCTGCACCGCACTCCGACGCCGCCTCGGACGCGGGGTGACGCAAGATTTGTACCGGGATGAAGGTCTGTGCCAGGATCAAGTGCGCTGAATCGAACGCAACCCACGACACCACGCGCGAGCGACGCCGCCTCGGCGACTCCCGTCAAGACAGGATGAAACCATGAAGACCAAGGGAATCTCCTTCATCGAGCAGCACATTGAGAAGATCGTGCTCGGAGTGTCAGGCACCGTCTTCGTGAGTGTCCTCGTGTGGCAGCTGTTCCCAAACAGCGTCACGCTCGACGGGCAGTCCGTCCCGTTTGGTGAGATCGATCGGCGCATCGCCGAGAAGACGACCGCCTTGAAGGGCAAGCTCGAGCAGCGTCAGGACCCGCTCGCTGCGCAGCTTGGCGACCGCATCGCCGAAGCCGCACCCAGCTTCCGCGAGCGACTCGCCTCGGGCGTCTCGCCGTCAGGGACCCTCGGCCGCTTCGAGCCGCGCCTGGCGACCCTCCTCCAGTCGGACGGCGCTGCAAGCGGTGAACCGTTCCATGTTCCCGATTTCCCCGCGGTCGCGATGCGGCAGACCATGCAGGTCGATGACACGCTCGAGGATTCTGTGCTGCAGCAGTTCCCTGAGCTCAAGGAGCGTTTCTCTTCGCAGGCGGGACCGTTCGACATCTCTTGGACCGTTCCGAGCGCTGTGCTCGACCTCAAGGCGGTTCGCGCCGAGCTGCAGGGAACGAGCCGCGGGGCTCAGATTCCTGCGCTCTGGTATCGCAGCACGGCGTTCATCGTCGATGTCGAGTTCGAGCGTCAGCGGAAGCTTTCCGACGGCGGCTGGGGCGATGCTGCGCTCGTCGCTGCGCTGCCCGGCGCATTCAGCTTCCGCGAGGAGATGAAGAAGAGTCCAGATGCCGGCCTTCGGGACGCAGCGTGGGAGTACCTTTCCGACACGGGTCGGCAGCGCCAGATCGTGCAGCCCGACTTCCTTCCGACCAAGCGAGGCAACTTCTCAGCGGGAGCGATGCTCGCGGACGAGTCGTCTGCGACCTCTGTCGAGGATCCCGTCGTCCGTCGCCTTCGCCGTGAGCTAGCAAGGCGCTCGATCGAGTTGAAGCGCGTCGAGGACGACCTCAAGGCGATCGGCGGGCCGCTTGAAGAGGCTCCCCGGGATGACCGACGCCGCGAGGGCGGCGCGGGAAGCGGTGGACAGTCAGGTGGCGGACAGTCGGGAGGCGGACGCTCTGGTGGCGGTGGCGGTACGAACCGCCCCGGAGGCGGCCTCTCGGGTGGCGGCGCGGCAGGCGGAATGACTGGTCGCCCCGGCGATGGAGCGTCCGATCCTCGTGACGAAGAGACGAAGAAGCGCCGCATCGCCATGACGAAGCGGCTCCGCGACATCGAGAAGCGCGTGCAGACCGCTCAGGAGAGGCTCGACCGCAAGCTCGCGGAGACGGGCGGAGCAGCGGGCCCCTCGCAGGCATCGGCGGCGACCGCGGAACTCGCGGGCGCGGACTCGCTGGTCGTCTGGGGCCATGACATCGGCGTACAGGCCGGCGAGACATACCGCTACCGCGCGGTGGCACGAATCTACAACCCGTTCTTCACCAACGGCGGGGTGCTCGTCGAGGAGCAGAAGTCGCTGGGTGATCCATTCACGCTTGGAACCGCGGTGTCGGAGTGGGGTGCGCCGTACACGGTGACTCCACCCATCGCGTTCTTCGTGGTCGATGCCGTCCCCGGCGAGGGGCGCCTCGGGATCGGCTCGGCGACCGTCGACATCTACCGCTACTACGACGGGGTTCGCCGCCGCGAGCGCGTCGCGGTGCAACCCGGCGAGTTGATCGGAGCAGGCCGCTCCGGCGATGGTCTTGAGTTCGATACGGGCTTCTACCTCGTCGATGTGGTGGCCGATCCTGCGACGGACCGCGGGGGCGGAGACCGACGGGTCGCCGCGATCGCCATCGTGCAGTCGGCAACCGGAGATCTCTATGAGGTCCGCGTTCCCCGCGACGAGGTGGCGAGTCCGATGCGGTCTGCCTTCGACGACGAGATCGAACTGGCTCGAGCGGAGTCGGCCACGCCGGCAGCGCCAGCGGGTTCCCCGTCGGGCGCTCCTGCAGGCGGAAGCCGGCCTGGCAGCGGTCGTGATGGAAACACATCTTCCGGGCCGCGAGGCTGATCGCCCGACGCCACTCCAGTCGATTCCGAGGCGGCGCCGCGATCCGTGGAGCCGCCTCGGTTCGTTTTCGCCCTGATGCGCGCTTGCGGAGAAGGCGTGAGGGGACAGGCCTCAGGGCCGTAGCGCTTGCAGCGCTGGCGTGGACGCGTTGTGGATATGACGAGGTCGCAGTCCCGAGTAGATCGGCGAAGGGTGCTGCCGGAAGTTCTCGCCACTTGAAGGAGACGCCTGAGCGAGTTCTCGGACACTATGGGAACGATTCAACCAACAGAACAGTGGGCCAACCCGGCTCAAGCGGCGAGTTTCCGCGCCAGACAGGAAATTTTTCCACCTCGGCATGCGAAGGCGTTGACAGCCTTGCCGAAATGGCTATCCTTGCCCCTCCGCACTCGGCCGCGCGAACGCGCTGAAGAGTCGGGAGGATCTTTGACAAGTTGCTTGAATAGCGTGCAAAATGTGTCGCGAGCGCGGCGCGTCAAGCGTGCTTCTTCGCTGATTCGAACGGGTTCCCCGTGAGTTAAGGCCGAAGCATCGATTGAAGCGCAGCGTGCATCGCACCGAGATATGAGCACTAGGCGACTGCGCTTCGCCAACCAGTTTCTGATTCGACAGCTGACGAATGTCCGCTTTCGCATCCTTCTGTCTGGCAAGCGTTGACCCCATCATGCAAGTGGGGTCGTGATCAAGACCGCAATTGTGACCCGCCAAACTTTAACCAGCGAGTTTTAAACTGGTGTGGCGTGCCACGGCATTCGGTAGACGCGATCAAGTCAACAAGGGCACGTGATGGATGTCTTGGCGTCAAGAGGCGATGAAGGACGTAGGAACCTGCGATAAGCCCAGGGGAACTGGTAACCAAGTTATGATCCTGGGATTTCCGAATGGGGCAACCCGGCTCTTATGAGTCATCCACGGCTGAATGTATAGGCCGTGAGAAGCGAACCTCGTGAACTGAAACATCTTAGTAGCGAGAGGAAAGGATATCAACCGATACTCCGTTAGTAGCGCCGAGCGAACGCGGATCAACCAGCAGTCTGTACGAATGGTCTGGAAAGGCCAACCACAGAAGGTGACAGTCCTGTAACCCAGAAGCTGGCCAGCCCTAGAGTAGAGTCGGACTCGTGAAATCCGGCTTGAACACGGGGGGACCACCCTCCAAGGCTAAGTACTACTTGACGACCGATAGTGAACCAGTAAGGCGACTGAACGATGAAAAGAACCCCGATAAGGGGAGTTCAAAGAACCTGAAATCACGTGCTTACACAGCGGTTGCAGCCCGTAAGGGTGGCAGCGTGCCTTTTGCATAATGATCTGGCGAGTTACTCTCCACGGCAAGGCTAAGCCATACCCTGGCGCAGCCGAAGGGAAACCGAGTCTTCAAAGGGCGTGTAGTCGTGGGGGGTAGGCGCGAAACTGGGTGATCTACCCATGGGCAGGTTGAAGGGAGGGTAATGCCTCCTGGAGGACCGAAGCCGTGAACGTTGAAAAGTTCTGGCATGACCTGTGGGGAGGAGTTAAAGTCTAATCATACCCAGAGATATCTCGTTCTCCCCGAAATAGTTTTTGGACTAGCCTCGTGTATCACAAGTTGGGGGTAGAGCTACTGAATGGGTTTGGAGGGCTACCCGCCTATCCGGCCTAATCAAACTCCGAATACCAACTTGGCAGGCACGGGAGTAAGACTACGAGGGATAATCTTCGTGGTCGAAAGGGAAACAACCCGGACCACCAGCTAAGGTCCCTAATCGAGCCTCAGTTAGAAAGGTAGTCGGATTGCTGTGACAGCTAGGATGTTGGCTTAGAAGCAGCCACCATTTAAAAAGTGCGTAACAGCTTACTAGTCGAGGAATCCGGCGCCGATAATTATCGGGAATCAAGGTTCGTACCGAAGCTGTGGACTGACATTGTCAGTGGTAGGGGAGCGTTGCTGTCAGCTGTGAAGCTTTCCCGGCAAGGGTTGGTGGAGCGGCAGCAAGTGAATATGCCAGATTGAGTAACGATAAATGGAGTGAGAATCTCCATCGCCGAAAGCCCAAGGTTTCCTGGGGAAGGTAATTCCGCCCAGGGTTAGTCGGATCCTAAGACGAGGCTGAAGAGCGTAGTCGATGGACATGCGGTCAATATTCCGCAACCTGCATGGAAGGTCACGCCGGCGTGACGAATCTCAAAGCTCAACGGGACAGTGAAGCGTCCAGGCCCTTGAGGCCGATGTTGGGTGGCGAGGTTTCAAGAAAAACCGTCCGGATACAACCATGCAGTCCGTACCAAAACTGACACAGGTGGGCGTGGCGAATAGCCTCAGGCGCTCGAGAAAACGGTCGTGAAGGAACTAGGCAATTTTACCCCGTACGTTCGCAATAAGGGGGCCCTACTCGCAAGAGAGGGCGCAGAGAAAAGGCTCTGGCAACTGTTTATCAAAAACACAGCACTGTGCTAACTCGCAAGAGGACGTATACAGTGTGACGCTTGCCCGGTGCCGGAACGTCAAGGGAGCTGGTTAGCCGCAAGGCGAAGCTAGCGACCGAAGCGCCGGTAAACGGCGGCCGTAACTATGACGGTCCTAAGGTAGCGAAATTCCTTGTCGGGTAAGTTCCGACGCGCATGAATAGCGTAATGACTGGAGCACTGTCTCCACGACCGACTCGGTGAAATAGTAGTAGCGGTGAAGATGCCGCTTACCCGCGGCAAGACGGAAAGACCCCGTGGACCTTTACTGTACGCTTGCAGTGATCATGGATTCAATCTGCGTAGGATAGGTGGGAGGCTTTGAAGTTCTGCTTTCGGGCAGGATGGAGCCAATGGTGAAATACCACCCTGATCGGATTCGTGGTCTAACGTTGATTCCCCTGAAGCGGGGCAGCGGACACTGCATGCCGGGCAGTTTGACTGGGGCGGTCTCCTCCCAAAAAGTAACGGAGGAGCGCAAAGGTTGGCTCAGTGCGGTTGGCAACCGCATGTCGAGTGTAAGAGCACAAGCCAGCTTTACTGCGAGTCATACAGGACGAGCAGTCTCGAAAGAGGGCTCTAGTGATCCGGCGATTCTGTGTGGAAGGGTCGTCGCTCAACGGATAAAAGGTACCCCGGGGATAACAGGCTGATCGCTCCCGAGCGTCCATAGCGGCGGAGCGGTTTGGCACCTCGATGTCGGCTCATCACATCCTGGGGCTGAAGGCGGTCCCAAGGGTTAGGCTGTTCGCCTATTAAAGTGGTACGCGAGCTGGGTTCAGACCGGCGTGAGCCAGGTCGGTCCCTATCTGTCGTGGGCGTTGCAACATTGACGGGAGACAACTTTAGTACGAGAGGATTGGGTTGGACGCACCCCTGGTGTGCCAGTTGGACCGCTCGGTCCATAGCTGGGTAGCTACGTGCGGCAGGGATAATCGCTGAAAGCATCTAAGCGAGAAGCCCACCCGGAGATAAGTGTTGCTTTGAGACCCCTTGAAGACTACAAGGTTGATAGGCCACATGTGTAAGCGGAGAGATCCGTTCAGCTAAGTGGTACTAACGGTCAAAGACTTTGTCGCGTCTACCGGCTTCCGTGGACCCGTTTCGGGCCATAGCCGGAGTCGCCTGTGCACATGTCCAGTGCGATGTCAGACACATCACGCATCTATTCTGCCTTGCGAAGCCGAAAGGCCTCGTAAGGATTTGTCGGTGACCATAGGCAAGGGGTCACACCTGTTCCCATCCCGAACACAGAAGTTAAGCTCTTGCCGCCGATGATACTGCTCAGCGGGAAAGTAGGTTATCGCCGACTTTATGAACAACGCCAGGGTAAACCCTGGCGTTGTTCTTTTTTTGCTCTCCAGTCTGGCCGTCGCGAGGTGCCTCAGGTCGCCGGCGAGGTTTGCTTCGATTCGGGTTGGGGGGCTTGGAGCGCTTCCGGCCCGAACGAGGCTTGAGGCCACCGAAGAGCATCGCCGCCTCGGGTGAGCAACACAGGCGATCGAGCGCTGTCGTGAGCGCTGGGCTGCCGACCGAGGGGAGTTGCCGCCGTCGGCAGAACTTGCTCGACTCCTGAGGCATCAGGAAGTCAAAGGAAATTTGAATGGCGCGCGGGCATCGAGCTCCCCAACCTTCACCGATTCCGCGTAGACTTTCGCGTATCGTACTGCCCTTCGAGGTGCAGTCGGTGAATTGGCCTCGCCTCGAGGCGCTGGAGGGTCTCGACTTCGGTTCGCGCGTGCGATCCGGGAGACCAGCGAGGCCGCGACCGATCGGCTTCGAGTCGCGTTGTTCTTCCAGATGGGGCTGGGAGTGTGAACCGTGCCGATGTTCAAGATCTATGTGGGGAATCTCGACCCGCGCGTGACAATTGCGCAGGTTCGTGAGATCTTCTCTCCGTTCGCGACCATTGAGGACGCCGTCCTCGTGTCCGATGCAAAGACGGGCAAGCTGAAGGGCTTCGCGATCGTCATGATCCGAGACGAGGAGATCGGTCGTGCCGCCGTCAAGGCGACGCAGGGCAAGCGGCTGCTTGGCAAGACGCTGACGATCAATGAGGTCATGAAGAAGGGCGCTGCCGCCGCGAAGGCCGCGAAGGAGACGCGGCAGGGACCCTTCGGCCCGCACTTCAACCGTCAGGGCGGGGGGCGTGCAGGGGTCGGTCGTGGCGGACTTCGTCGCGGTCAAAACAGAGGTCCGCGCGGCCCATCCGCAGGGTTCGGTTCGGGAGGACTCGGCTCCGGTCCTGGCTCGAGCATGCCAAGGCCTGGCTTCGCCGGTGGACCTGGAGATGCAGGGGTGCCCCCATACAGATCGCCGGAAGGCGGTGCTCCTTCCCGACCGCCGCGCGTGGATCCTCCTCGATCGCGGGATGATGTTCGCGAACGAGACGAGTGATGCTGCCCGTGCGAGCCTGTCGCGAGCACGCGGCGGGATGCGCTGAAGCTGCGCTGAGCCGTCGCGGCGGGTGGATCTTTTGACTCGCTTCGAAGTGCGGCCGTGAGTCGGCGTAAATGAAACGCGCGCGCACCAAGATGGTGCGCGCGCGTTGTTCTGTTGCGTTGGGTTCTGTTGCGTTGGGTTCTGTTGCGTTGGTGAGTATCGGGGCAAGCCTGGCGAGATGATCACCAGTCGCTGTCGAAGCGCTGCTCGCGACGGCTGTCGCGATCGCGATCCTGCTCGCGGCCACCACGACCGCCGCCGCCACCGCCGCCGCCGCCGCCACCGTAGCCGCCACGGCCACCGCCGCCGCCGCCACCGAAGCCACCGCGACCGCCGCCGCCGCCACCACCGTAGCCGCCACGGCCACCGCCGCCGCCACCGAAGCCGCCACCGCCGCCGCCACCGAAGCCGCCGCCTGGACGCGGAGCGCGGGGCTGCGCCTCATTGACCACGAGGGCGCGGCCCTCGAAGTCCTTGCCATTCAGGTTCTCGATGGCGGCCGCTCCGGCCTCCTTCGAGCCCATGGTCACGAAGCCGAAGCCGCGCGAGCGACCCGTTTCGCGATCGGTTCCGATGAACACATCCAGCACCTCACCATGCGCAGAGAAGATTTCACGAAGGCCATCCGGCGTCGTACGATAATTGAGATTTCCGACAAAGATCTTGAACATGTCTGGCCTCCTAGGCCAGTTTCGCGCCAAGTGTTGCCCGAAGGCAACCAAGGCCGTAGTGAACTCGCGACGCGCAGTGGACTGACAGTCAGTGGTGCGGTCAGCCCCGCATGATACCGTGTTTTCCACTTGTCAAGGGCTCCCAACACCCCGATTCGGAGGAGGTTACACTCTGGTCATGGCGTTTCTCGAGGTGAAGAGCCCCCGTTGGACCCGCAGGATCGACTTTGGATCCGACCCGATTTCGGTCGGAAGGCACCCTGACAACCAGATCCAGTTCAACGACGACGGGCTCAGCAGGAAGCACTGCCTGTTCGAGAAGAGGCCCGACGGCTGGTGGGTCCAGGATCTTGGTTCTCGGAACGGGACCAAGCTGAATGGCGTCCGTGTGACCCACGCTGCGCTCACGGGGGGTGATGTGGTTCGGGTCGGGAACCTCGAGATCCGCTTCATGGCGCCCGAGGCGCAGGCATCCTCCCGCGCGCGGACGGGGGCGGGCGGTGTCGCGGCGACGGTCGATGAGTCACAGTCGCCTTCCGCGTCGTACGAGACTGCGATTCGACGGGTGTGCGAGGCCGCGCTGTCGAAGCAGTTTGGGGAAGGCGACATCGCGCTCATCGACGCGCGGGGCGCCGTGCTGCATGCGGCCTCCCGGTCGGACGATGCCGTGCCCGCCGAGAGCGTGCGCCTCATGCGGCTTCTGCTCCTTGCCTGCTTTCGCTCCCGTGCGAGCGACCTCCATGTCGAGCCGAAGGCGGACAAGGCCTCGGTGCGTATCCGCGTCGACGGGGTCATGGTCACGCTCGTCGACGATCTGCCGACGGATGTGTTCCGTCGGCTTATCGGCGTCACGCGCGTCCTCTGTCAGTTCGACCAGAGCGTGAAGGCAGAGGTGCTCGACGGGCACTTCAGCGTCGAGGTCAAGTCGCGCCGTGTCGACTATCGCGTGAGCCTGACGCCGGCCGTGCACGGGATGAAGCTGGTGCTCCGCGTCCTTGATCCCGCGAACGCGCCAAGTCGCCTGCATGAGCTCGGGATGCTGCCGTGGATGTACGAGAAGCTTCGCACGGTCTGCAACCGCGATGCAGGGCTCGTGCTTGCGTGTGGCCCGACGGGTTCGGGAAAGACGACCACGCTCTATTCGTGTCTTCGGGAGATCGACCTCGAGCAGCGCAACGCCATCACGATCGAGGACCCGGTCGAGTACCAGATCGAGGGAGCCACGCAGATTCCCATCGACTCGAAGCAGGGGCATACCTTCGGCGGGCTCCTGCGATCGATCCTGCGTCAGGACCCCGACGTGATCCTCGTTGGGGAGATCCGCGACGTCGAGACGGCGAACGTGGCGATGCAGGCGGCGATGACAGGTCACCTCGTGTTCTCGACGGTGCATGCCCGCGACACCATCGGCTCGGTCTTCCGCCTCCTCGATCTCGGCGTCGAGGGCTACCTCGTGGCGAATGCGCTCGATATCGTCATCGCGCAGCGGCTCGTGCGGGTCCTCTGCCCAACCTGCCGCCGCCAGACCGCGCCGACACTCGCCCAGCAGCTGAAGATGGGGAAGGGGATTGAGGGGATGGCGACGATCTTCGAGCCGGTTGGCTGCGCCTACTGCCTCGACACGGGCTACTACGGCCGTCGCGCGCTCTTCGAGCTTCTCGAGATGAACGACATGCTCCGTGAGGTCGTTCTCAAGCAGCCGACGCCGCAGCAGTTGCGCGAGGTCCTGAGGAGCGGCCTCTTCACATCGCTGCAGGGCTACGGGTTCCAACTCGTCATGAACGGGATCACCAGCTACGACGAGGTCGAGCGCGTCTCTGGACCGGAAAACTGAGAGCCATGCGACCATCGGAGGCCTTTGCCGTGCTCGGACTCGAGCCGAGGTACGAGATCTCTCCGCGCGAGCTGCGCGCGGCCTGGATGCGCCGCGCCGCCGTCGAGCACCCGGATGCCTCCGGCGTGATCGACACGAGCGCGCGTGTGAACGACGCCATGCGGGTACTGTCCGACCCGATTCTGCGGGCGCGGGCGTTGCTCGAGCTTCGCGGAATGCAGGTGTCCCAGACAGCCGCGCTCCCGCAGGCGTTTCTTCTCGAGATGATGGAGCTCCGCGAGCGCGCCGACGATGCGGCTGGCGACGCAGCCGCCCTTGCGTCGCTGCGCGAGGAGGCCGCCGGGCGTCGGGCGTCCGCCATCGCGGAGATCGCGCGGGTCTTCGCGGGTGGTGAGGTCGGTGCGGAGGGTGTCGCCGCTGTCGAGCGGTCGATCCTCGCCGTCCGGGCTTTCGACCGCATGCTCGAGCAGTTGGCCCGTGAGGAGCAGGGGCCCGAGGTCCCGCACCCGTGACCAGCGATCCCGCCGTACCCGAGGCCGCGCGGCAGCTGTGGACGCTCCCAGAGCTGGCGGGGATCGACATCGCGCTCTTCGCGACGATGCCTCCGCTTCTCGCGGTCTATGCGTTCTTCAGCTTCATCGAGACGACCTACTTTGCGCTGACGCCAGCAGAGCGGCTGTCCCTCCGGCGCGTCTCTCCACGGGCCGCCGCGATCGTCGAGGGGATGCTCGCGCAGCCGCGGGTCCTTCTCGTCGGCTCGATGCTTGGCGCGCTTCTCGCGAGCACGGCCTACTTCGTCGTCAGCTCGGTGCTTGTCACGCGCCTCGAGTCGTCGGTCGTCGCGTCCGTCGCCCTTGCCGCGGTGTCGCTCTTCGGCATGGTGCTCTCGGCGGAGGTGCTGCCCAAGCTCGTCGGAAATGCGGACCGCGTCCGCTCCGCGCGCTTCGCGGCGCGTCCCACCGCGATCTTCTGCGCGCTGATCGGCCCCGTCGCTCGCGCGCTCGACCGCTTCATCCTCTCGCCGTTCGGACGGCTGACCGCTGCAGCTCCCTCGGGCGGCGTCGTCGACGCGGCCGAACTCGCGGCGCTTCTCGAGCAGTCGGCGCACTCAGGCGCGATCGATGTCCGCGAGCGCGAGGCGATCGAGGGCGTCATGCGCCTGCGTCGGCTTCGCGTGCGCGACGTGATGACCCCTCGCGTCGACATGGTCTACGTCCACGCCGACTCGGATGACGCCGAGATCCTCGCGTCGGCGACGGCGGCGCGGCTCACGCACCTTCCCGTCGTCGGCCGCGACGTCGACGATGTGCGCGGAGTCCTGCAGCTGAAGCGCTATCTCCTCCCGAAGGACCGACCTGCACGGGCGGAGTGCATCGAGCCTGCGCGGTTCGTGCCCGAGCTTGCCTCGCTCGAGCAGCTTCTCGAGCACTTCCGCCGCACGGCGAGCAAGCTCGCGATCGCCGTCGACGAGTACGGTGGAACCGCGGGGATCGTGGCGCTCGAGGATTGCGTCGAGGAGATCGTCGGCGACATCGCCGGTCTCGGCGAACAGCCCGTCGACGCGCCCGTGGAGGTCGCGGAGGGCGTCTGGAGGATCAGCGGCGAGATGGGCGTCTCGCGCTGGAGCGATCTCTTTGGAGCGCGCGTGGTCTCGCCGCGGTCGAGCACCGTGGCCGGTCTCGTCCTGCAGCGCCTTTCGAGGCTCGCCCGCGCAGGCGATCGCGTCGAGATCGCGAACCTCGTGCTCGAGGTCGAATCTGTCGCCGGCGCGCGGATCGTGAGCGTGCTGGTGTCCCTGCGCGGGGAGCGGTCGTCATGAGCATGCTCGCCGAGATCTCCATGCCCGCGGGCGAGATCGCCATGTTCGCGGCAATCGCCCTGATGGGCATCGGCGCCGCGGGCCTCTTCGCCGGGCTCGAGACCGGCATGTACACGATGTCGCTCGTGCGGCTCTCGGTGCGCGCGTCGCGGGGCGACCGTGCCGCCGCGAAGCTCGAGCGCGAGAACGCACGGCCGCGCCGGCTGCTCTCGACCTTGCTTGTCGCGAACGCGATCGCAGGGTGGCTGGCGAGCTTCGGCGTCTCCCAGATCCTCGACGGGCTCGGCTACGGACCGCTCGAGGTGGTGCTGCTCGATCTCGTCATCCTCATTCCGCTTGTCTTCGTCTTCGGCGAGATGCTGCCGAAGGACCTCTTCCGCGTGCACGCGGACCGATGGATGCCGCGCTTCTCGGGGCTTCTGCACGCGGCGCGGCTCTTTCTCTGCTCGACGGGCCTGGTGCCCGTCGTCGTCGGCCTCGGGGCGATCGCCACGCGGCTCTTCGGCGGGAGAAGCGTCGAGCGCACAGAGGCCCGTGCGAGGATCGCGGCGATGCTTGCGGAAGGCGCCGGGGCGGAGGGGCTGAGCGAGACGCAGCTCGGATTCGCCGACCGCGTCTTCACGATGCGCGAGGTCACGGTGGGGCAGGAGATGAGGCCGTGGCGCAGCGTCGCATCGATCGCCGAGCAGGCGTCGGGCGAGCAGCGCGCGCGGGTGTTCCTGCAGTCTTCGGCCAGTCGGATTCCGGTGGTGGCTGCGGACGGCCGGGTGATCGGGACGGTCGCGGCGGTCGACCACCTCGCGGCGCCCGATGCTCCAAGCACGGCGATCATGCAGCCGGCCTTGCACTTCCCGTCTGGGATGTCCGCGCTCGAGGCGATTCAGGCCATGCGCCGCGAGCGCGTGCAGCTTGCGATCGTCGCGGACAAGCCCGACCGCCCGCTCGGCATCGTCTCCATGAAGGACCTCGTCGAGCCGCTCGTGGGCGACCTGGCGGCCTGGTGACCACAGGCCCGCAGGCGGCGTTTCTCGTGGATCCGCAGGGCGTCGGCCTCGGTTGCGGTCTTCCACGGCCACGGCTATACTCGGCGGTCCGCCTCAGGGCGGAATGCGCGCTAGTAGCTCAGCTGGCTAGAGCACACCCCTGATAAGGGTGAGGTCGAAGGTTCGAGTCCTTTCTGGCGCATTGATCGGCACGCGACGCGGTCGCCCAACTCGGGCGGCCGCGCGTGTTTTTGGGCGCATGTCCGACGGTGACCGTAGTCGTCCATCGGCCCTCGTCCATCGGCCGTCGCGGCACCCGCTATCATCGCCGCCCCTCCCGCGCCGTCGGGGGGAATTCACACGCCGAACTCAACGGAGTCACCGTCACATGCGTCGCGCGAAGATCTCGATCATCGGAGCAGGCAACACCGGAGCCGCCTGCGCTGTCTGGGCCGCCTCGAAGGAGCTCGCGGACATCGTCCTCATCGACATCAACGACGGCGTCGCCAAGGGCAAGGCGCTCGACCTCTACGAGAGCGCGCCGATCGAGGGATTCGACTGCAAGATTGAGGGCGGCAGCGACTACGCGCTCATCAAGGACAGCGACATCGTCGTGATCACCGCAGGCCTCCCGCGCAAGCCGGGCATGAGCCGCGACGACCTGATCGTGACGAACATGAAGATCGTCTCCGAGGTCGCGGAGAAGGTCGCGCAGAACGCGCCGAACTCGATCATCATCGTCCTCTCGAACCCGCTCGACGCGATGGTCTACACGGCGTGGAAGAGCTCGGGCTTCCCCGCGCACCGCGTGCTCGGCCAGGCCGGCTGCCTTGATGTGGCGCGCTTCCGCGCGTTCCTTTCCCTTGAGCTCGGCTGCTCGGTCGAGGACATCCAGGCGCTGCTTCTCGGCGGCCACGGCGACGACATGGTTCCGCTGCCGCGCTTCACGAGCGTGCACGGCATTCCGATCGACCAGCTCCTTCCGAAGGAGACGATCGACAAGTGCGTCCAGCGGGCGAAGGTCGGCGGCGGCGAGATCGTCCAGCTGATGGGGACCTCGGCGTACTACGCGCCTGCGTCGGGCGTCATCCAGATGGCGGAGGCGATCATCAAGGACAAGAAGCGCATCCTCCCGTGTGCCGCGTACTGCGAGGCCGAGTACGGCGTCGCCCCGGGCGCGAAGGGCGCCGGCTACTTCGTCGGAGTCCCGTGCGTCCTCGGTAAGGGCGGCATGGAGCGCATCGTCGAGATCAAGATGAACGCCGACGAGCTGGCGCTCTTCAAGGAGAGCGCCCAGCACGTGAAGGACCTCGTCAAGGTCGTGAAGGACCTTGCGGCCAAGCCGAACGAGGCCGGCCAGCCGAGCTTCCCGAAGCTCGTGTAAGGACGAGGGGCGGGCGCGTTTCGTGGGCACGAGCGGCTCCCGACGGGTCCCGAAACTGCAGCAAACCGACCAGGACGGTCGATCAATACGCGAATGGATCGCGAAGACGGAGCCATCCAAGGACCTGCGGAGATCGCGGCCGGTGAAGGCGCGCGGGCTGGCGCCATGCCGCCGCTCTTCCGCATCGATCCCGGGTGGCCGTTCGTCGTCGCCGGGCTGCTGCTTCTCGTCGCGGGGGTGCTCATCCCCGCCCAGCGGGATCTGCAGGAGCTCAGGAACGCTCTCGAATTGCACCGGGCGGCCGAGGATCGCGCCGTGCGACAACTGGGCGCGTATGACCGCTTTTTGAACGACCTTGAGGCAGGCGAGCCGCAGTTGGTTCGGCGGCTTGCGGCGAGCGAACTCAACGTCATGCCGCGTGAGGAGCGGTCGCTGCTCCTCGTGCCCACGCTCAATGCGACCGTGACCGAGTGGATCGAATCCACGGAGCCTCTGGCGGTCCCGACGCCAGAGCCTTATCCCGACACGCTTCTCGCGAGGCTGGCAACAGGGCCGCGTCGCCTCTGGGTCCTCGCGTGCGGAGCATTCCTCGTCTTCGTGGGCCTCTGTCTGGCGCCGAGCGCTGGCGCTCCGCCGCGAACGCGTCGCGATTGGCGTCGCGGAGCGCCGATCGCGGGCGGTGGGGCGGCTGTCTCCGCTGCTGTCGCTTCGACGTTGGTCGCGGGGGCGGAGTCGGAGGCTGAGCCTGAGGCTCTGGCTGCGCTTGACGCTGAGCGTGACGTCGAAGCCGCGGCCGAAGCCGAGGTCGAAGCCGAGGTCGAAGCCGAGGTCGAAGCCGAGGTCGAAGCCGAGGTCGAAGCCGAGGTCGAAGCCGAGGTCAATCCTGAGGCTGAGGCTGCGGTCGAAGCCGAGAGCGTGTCGGAGATCGATGCAGCCGCCGACGCTGCTGCTGCGGACGAGACGGCGCTCGTGTGCGAGCGACGCGCAGAGACGGAGGCCTTGGCCGCCTCTCCCATCGATGACGCGGAGTGCGCAGCGGAGTCTCCCACCGACCCGGAGCAGCTGTCTGACTCAGACGAGCCCGCTCTGCCGCGCGCGCGATCCGTCGATCCATGCGATCGCGCGCTTGACTCGCTGAGCCTCTTTGACGGCGTCGCGGACGACCGCTGGATCGAGACGCGCGTCGATGCTTGACGGCGCTTGACGATGCGGGGCGATGCTCGAAGCTGCTGGACGCTGGAAATCTCGGGAAAGTGTCCTGCAGAACTGTGGTGAAATCGGGGAGCCGCCGTTGGAGCGTGTAGCCTCGGCCCGGGAGGAAAGAGATGCACTCGACATGTTCAGGCGAGGGGATTGCGGCGAACGCCGCGGCTGCGGCGTGCTCGGCGGAGCACCTCGCGTTGCTGCGACTTCTCCGGCTTCCGGGGATCGGCCCAGCGAGGCTGCGGTTGCTTCGCGCTGCCTTCGGTTCCGCCGAGGCGGCGCTTGCTGCAGATGTTCCGTCCTTCGCGGCTGCGCTGGAGGCATCCGAGCAAGAGGCGGGGTATCTCATAGCGGAATCGCGTCGATCCGTGCCCGAGGTCGATGTCGAGCTGGGCGAGATCGGCCGTCGAGGAGCACGGCTCCTGGCGCGTGGCGACACCGACTTTCCCGCCATGCTCTTGCCGACTCCCGACCCGCCCGAACTGCTCTTCGTCCGTGGTGCTCTCGGAGCGGGGCCCGAGCCTGCGGTTGCCATCGTCGGTTCACGCCGTGCGACGGCGTACGGGAGGCTCCACGCAGGGCGGCTTGCGTCGGAACTCGCGGAGCGCGGGATCACGGTCGTCTCGGGCGGGGCCCGAGGGATTGACGCAGAGGCGCACAGAGGTGCGCTGCGCGCGGGCGGCAGGACGGTCGCCGTCCTGGCGAGCGGGCTTGCATGTCCGTATCCGTCCGAGCACGCACCGCTCTTTGATTCGATCGTCGATGGTGGCGGCGCTGTGCTGACGGAGCAGCCGACCTTCGTCGGTCCGAGGCCGGACCTGTTTCCGCGACGAAACCGCATCATCGCTGGGCTCGCGCTGGTCACGATCGTCGTCGAGGCAGCGATGCGTTCAGGTGCGTTGCTCACGGCCCGGCTCGCGGTCGAGGATCTGTCGCGCGACGCTGGCTGCCTCCCGGGTTCGCTCGACAGTCCGTGGAGCGCGGGGTGTCATCGCGCGATTCGCGAAGGGTGGGCCGCGCTCGTGACGGGTGTCGACGATGTGTGCGAGATGCTTCATTCGGCGCGGAGCCTCGTCGAGGGCGCCGGAATGTGCGAGTTTGAGCCCCAGAGTCGGGATGCAGGGGCGCAGCGGAGGCAGCGTGTGGTCGCCAGGGAGCGCTCAGGACCTCGGTCACCGTCGGCCTTGCCTGCGGGCGTGGATCGCGCACACGGCGCAGCGATCGTTTCAGGCGATGGACGCGAGGTCCTGGCGGCACTCAGGCAGATCGGTCGTGGTGGGCTCGACGAACTCGAGGACCGCCTCTCTCGGGACACGGCCTCCGGTGCTTGGTCCGTTCCACGGATCGCGGCGGTTCTTCTTGAACTTGAGGTCGGCCGATGCATCGAGCGCGACGCAGAGGGCGCATGGCACGTCGTCGGCCCGCGAACCCCTGATTCGCGCCCTCCGCCGTCTGCGTGAGGCATCCCGCAGGCGCGCTGCGGGCCCGATAGGGCGTCGCACGGGCCGTCCGCGGTTCCGATCGTGCGGGGTGTGACGGGCGCTCGGCGTCGATGCGCGGACCTCTTGGGAACGCAGGCCATCGGGGCGGAGCCGAAACAGGAAGCAGTCGATACCCCCGCGGGCGACCCGCAGTGAGGGTTGGCCCGCGTCCCTCGATTCCGGCGATTTCACGCGGGGGAGGGGCGGCGGGGGAGCCTTGGAATCTGCGTGCGCGCGAGAGATCGCCGTCGCGCGGGGTCTTGGGTCTCTGCGGACGCATGAGGGCGCATGCCTTCGGTGTCTGTGCTGGTGTCGGTCGCGCCGCAGGCCATCGGGGCCGAGTCCGAGGGCGCGATCGAGGGATGGGGTGGATGGATGGGTTGAACGAGTTCCAGCATGCCGCGTCTCGCCATCATTTCCGACATTCACGGCAATCGCGTCGCCCTCGAGGAGGTGCTGCGTGACTGCGAGGTCCGCAACGTCGATGCGATCCTCTGCCTTGGCGACATCGTGGGCTATGGCCCCGAGCCGTCCGAGTGCCTGGCGATCGTTCGCGCCAACTGCAGGCTGAGCATCCGCGGCAACCATGAGGACGCCGTGCAGAACCCCGCGCACGCCCGCACCTGGAACCATGCGGCGCAGGCGGGAATCGCCTACGCGCGGCGCACTATGACCCACGATGCGCTTGCATTCCTCGCCACGCTGCCGTCGTCGTTCGCCATCTCCGAGACGATCCTCGGGATTCACGACTCGCCGACGCCGAACGAGGAGGGCATGACGTACCTCAAGAGCCGCAGCGACGCGATGGAGGCGTTCGGCTGGTTCGACGAGCGCATCTGCCTTGTCGGCCACACGCATGTCCCGTGCTGCTTCACGACGCGCACTCGGAGTTCGCTCGAGGTGATCGGCACCGACGACGTCGAGGAGCATCCCATCGAGTTCGTGGAGCGCAGGGCCGAGGTCGCGCTGCCCACATCGGGGCGCGCGATCATCAATCCTGGTTCCGTCGGGCAGCCGCGGGACCGCGACCCGCGCGCGAGCTACTGCGTCGTCGACCTCGGGCGAAGCGTGGTGGAGATGCAGCGCGTCGCCTACGACATCGTGGAGGCGCAGCGCCGCACTGTGGCGGCAGGGCTTCCTGGTGTGCTCGGCGAGCGGCTTGCCATCGGGGCGTAGGCTTCAGCCGCCATGGCAGGCGGCGCCTGTTGGCCCTGCGAAGGCCTGCGGGCGGAATGGCGCGGAGCGGGAGGCCGGTCCTTGGCCGGCTTGCTACATTCCGCCCCTTACCCATGGCAGAGAAACCCCCAGTCGGCACAGAAACGGTCCTGATCCTCGACTTTGGCAGCCAGACGGCGCAGCTGATCGCGCGTCGCGTGCGCGAGGCGGGCGTGTTCAGCCTGCTCGTGGCGCCGACGATCTCCGCCAACGAGGTCCGCGCGCTCGCTCCGAAGGGCATCATCCTCTCGGGAGGGCCCGCGAGCGTGTTCGAGAAGGGGGCGCCGACCCTTGATCCTGCGATTCTCTCGCTGGGAGTCCCGGTGCTCGGCATCTGCTACGGCATGCAGCTGATGAGCCACCTCCTCGGCGGAGCGGTGCAGAGCGCGGCGCATCGCGAGTATGGCCGGGCGAAGATCGATGTCCGCGAGCCTGGCGATCTCTTCGCGGGTGTCGACGCGCACGCGACGGTCTGGATGAGCCACGGCGACCAGGTCACGAGGGTCCCGAGCGGGTTCGAGGTTCTTGCGAGCACGCCGACCTGTCCATTTGCGGCGGTGCGCGACGCCTCGCGCCGGCTCTACGGCGTGCAGTTCCACCCCGAGGTGACGCACACGCCGCAGGGCGGCGACATGCTCGCGAACTTCCTCTTCAAGGCCTGCGGTTGCGCGGGCTCGTGGAGGATGTCGGACTTCGTCGAGGCCGAGTGCGCGCGCATCCGCGCCCGCGTCGGCGACGCGAAGGTGATCTGCGGCCTCTCGGGCGGCGTCGACAGTTCGGTCGTTGCCGCGCTGCTTGCGAAGGCGATCGGCAGGCAGCTCGTCTGCATCTTCGTCGACAACGGACTGCTGCGGAAGAACGAGCGCGACCTCGTCGAGACGACCTTCCGCGGCCACTTCGACGTCGACCTGCGCGTCGTCGACGCGAGCCGCGAGTTCCTCGGCGACCTCGAGGGCATCGTGGAGCCGCAGGAGAAGCGGCGCCGCATCGGGCACCGCTTCATCGATGTCTTCAAGGAGGCTGCGAAGTCGATTCCAGGGGACGTGCGCTTCCTCGCGCAGGGCACGCTCTACCCCGACGTGATCGAGTCGGGCCATGGACACGCCGGCACGAGCGCAAACATCAAGCTGCACCACAACGTGGGCGGTCTTCCCGCGGAACTCGGCTTCGAACTGGTCGAGCCGATGCGGCTTCTCTTCAAGGACGAGGTTCGTGCGCTCGGCGAGGTGCTCGGGCTTCCCCAGCAGATCGTCTGGCGTCACCCGTTCCCGGGTCCGGGCCTCGCGGTGCGCGTGATTGGCGACATCACCCCGGAGAAGCTCGACGTGCTGCGCGAGTGCGACCGAATCCTTCTCGAGGAGATCGTGTCGGCGAACCTCTACCGTTCGACGAGCCAGGTGTTCGCGGTGCTCCTGCCCGTGAAGTCTGTCGGAGTGATGGGCGACGGACGCACCTACGACTCGACCGTGGCGATCCGTTCGGTCGACACACAGGACTTCATGACTGCCGACTGGTCGCGCATCCCCTACGACGTGCTGGCGACCATCTCGAACCGCATCATCAACGAGGTGAAGGGCGTCAATCGAGTCGTCTACGACATCTCGTCGAAGCCTCCCGCGACGATCGAGTGGGAATGAGGCGTGGTTGAGCGCGCGTAACTTGCTCGCTCTGGAGTGATCAGCACCAAAGGCAGCCGCTCGAGCCTCGCGCGTTCAGCGCATGATCGACTGCCGCTCGATCAACACCAGCAGCGTCTGGCAGATGAGGTCGATGTCCCGCTCCGAGAGCCGCGTGGAGAACGGAAGCGCGATCAGCCTGTCGGACGCACGCTCCGCACACGGGAAGTCGCCGATCGTGTGGAACTGCGCGAACGCCGGCTCGAGCGGCAGCGTGACCAGCGGCGCGGCCGCCGCGAGGTCATGCCGCAGCATGCCGTGAATGATCGAGTCGCGGTCGTCGCGGCCGTAGCGTTCGCCGAGCCTGACGGCGAAGTGCGACCATCGCACCGTTCCATCGGCGCAGGGCGCCGGAAGCACGAGGTCGGGATGCAGCGCAAGTCGCTTGAGATAGGCGTGGAAGACGAGCTCGAGTTCCTCGCAGGTCTCCCTGAAGCGCGCGAGGCGCACCGCGCCGAGGGCCGTTGGGAGCACACCGAGCCGCGCATCGAGCCCTATGCGCTCGACGCGAGGCACGCCGCCGATTCGCTCCCACTCGTTTCGCGGGTCGGGCGTCCCGAGGTTGCGCGCGAGGCGCAGCGCATGGGCGAGGCTGTCGTCGTTCGTGACGCACGCGGCGCCACCCGAGCCGATCGTCGAGTCGCGCGGACCAAGCGAGATCACGGCGATCCGCCCGAAGCGGCCCACCGGATCGCGGCCAAGCTGGCCGCCGAGGCCGCCCGCGACGATCTCGAGCATGGGAATCTCGTTGCGCGAGGCGAGTGCGGCGAGTTCATCGAGCCCCGCGGGCTGGCCGTGGTTGGTCGATCCGACCACGACCCGCGTCTTCGGCGAGAGGCGCGCCCCCGCCTCAAGCCCGGCGAGGTTCATCGAGCGCGGGTCGATGTCAGCGTAGAGGATGCGCGAGCCGACCCGATGCGCCGCAGCCGCGAGTGCGATCGGAGCGAGCGCGGGCGCGACGATCTCTGCCCCTGCATGGCCGGCAAGCGCCTCGAGCGAGGCCTCGATCGCAGCGCCGAGCGAGGAGAAGAGGACGGCATGCGGCCGACGCACGATCTCGGCGACGCTGCGCTCGAGCCTGCGCTCGGCCTCGATCGGATCTCCGTGGACCGCTGCGAGAAACTCCTGCACTTCGCGCAGTTCGGCGCGCGACGGTGGGGGAGGTCCAATGAGGATCGGCTCCGTCATGTCGCCTTCTCCGGGTCGGAGGGATCGCCCGAGCCGGCTTGGGCGGGGAACAGCGCATCGACCGCGCTTGCGGTGCGCTGCGAATGTCGGAGCCAGAGCCATGCGGCCTGCGTGCGGATAGCCGGGTCGACCGCGACCGCGCCCCCCGCGATCTGCGCGAGATGCTGCAGGTCTTCCGCCGCAACCGAATCGGCGCTCCTCGCGCGCAGCAGTGCGATGAGCGATTCGCCGAGCCGCGACGCGCGCCCACGCGCCGTGGCCGCGATGCGCGCTGCATCCGGCGAACCCGCTGCGGCGAGGACAAGGAGAAGCGCGTCCTGCCGCTCGCGGCTCTCAGATGCGCGCACAAGGGGCTGCTCGAGTTCCTCGGGGGCGACGATCGCAAGGCGCGCCAATGCGCGCATGGTCGGTTCGGCAAGCGCGGGGGAGAGATCGCGCGGGGCCTGTTCGAGGAACGCGAGGCAGGCAAGTCCGAGGGCGCGTTCCGAAGAGGGCCCAAGCCGCCGCGCGCCTTCGAGCGCCGCGCGCATCGCGACGCGGTGGCGCAGACCCACCAGCTTCTCGTATGCCGCTGCGTCGTTCGACTGCGCCAGAAGGACGCCCGCGTCCGCGATGGTCTCGAGGAGCGTGTCGCCGTTCCGTACGCGCCGCCACTCCGCCTCGGGTGCGCGCGCCCCGCTCGCGAGCAGGATCGCGGCCTGTCTCAGCAGCGCCAACTGCGACCGATCCGCGTCGACCTCTGCGGCGAAGACCGGGTAGCCGTGATCCGGGCTGAGGACAAGCAGCGATCCGAGCGCGCGCGCCTTGGCGTCGCCGGCGAGTTCGGGAAGCGCGAGAAGCGACGCGATGAAGGGCGCTGCGCCGGCGAGGCGCTCCGCGGAGGCAGCCTCCGCGATCTGCGCGACGGCCGCGGAGCGCGTGCGTGGGGGAAGTGCTGCGATCAACTCGCGAACGCTGGTCTCCGCCTGCGCGAGACCCTCGCTCCGTTGGTCGAGGTCGAGAAGGACCGCCAGCGCCAGCCCCGCGACCTCGGGGGTCTTCGATGCAAGCAGTCGGGCGAGCTCGTCCTGCGACGGAGCGGCGCCCTGCCTGCGCTGCCGCGCGAGGATCACGACGCGCTGCGCCGACAGGAGATCGGGCCACGCAAGGATCGCCTCGAGGCGCGCTGCGTCGACGAGTTCGAGCGCGAGGGCTGCGGAGAGCGCGACCTCGCGGTCGGCGGGCCGCGGCAGCGACTCGATCATCTCGGGGTCGATGAGCTGTCCATCGCTCAGCTCCGCAAGGCCGAGCACGCTGTCGACGCGCAAGGACCAGTCGTCGCTGCGCAGCATGCGCTCGAGGAGCGTCCGCGACGCAGGATCGCGCAGTTCGCGCAGCGCGAGCATCGCCGCGTGCTGCTGGCCGTCGTTGGCGGACTGAAGCGTCTCGCGCAGCACGCGCAGCGACGATTCGTACGGGTCGACGGGCCCGTACTGGGCGAGCGCGGGGCTGGAAAGGGGCCCGGTCCAGAGCAACGCGGCCGCAAGCGACACGCACCACGCCGCGAAGCGGGGTGCGATGGAGCGCTGGCGCGAGGCGGCGATCGGCATAGAGCCGAGTGTAGCGGCTCGATCAGTGGCGGCGGGCGAGGTCGTGGCGCAACTGGTCGACGACTTCGCGGATGCTCTCTCCCGCCTCGCCGACACGGGCATCTTCCTCGATCATCGTCCGCAGGCGCTTCGCCGCCGTATGCACGGCGGAATGCGTGTCGCGTCCGAGGGCGCGCGCGATCTCGGGGAAGCTGTGGGTCGTGAGTTCGCGCGAGAGATGGGCCACGACCCCGCGCGCGACCACGGTGCGAGCGTGGCGGCCCGAACCGAGGAGCTCCTCTCGGCCGACGCGCATCCGCTCGCAGACCGACTCGACGATCTTCGCGAGGCGGATCGGCTGCGTGCCCGCGACCTGGACGGCCTCGTCGCCGAGCAGCCGCTCCACGGTGCCCGGGCCGATCTGCCCGCGGATGCCGTCAAGTTCCACGAGGGCGCCGAGCCGGGTGATGGCCCCCTCGACCTCGCGGATCGAGCCCGCGCAGCGGCCTGCGATCGCATCCTCTGCGGCCGCCGACAGCTCGAGCCCGCGTCCGCGGGCGAGGCGCTGGACGAGCGCAACGCGCGTCGCGCGGTCGGGCCGCTCGACCCGCACGACCATGCCCGAGAGGAACCTGCTGACGAGCGACTGGCTGAAGCGGCGGATGTGCCGCGGGTGCTCGTCGCTCACGAGCGCCACCCGTGCGCCCGAGAGGTCGATCGCGTCGATCGTGTGGAGGAACTCGGCCTGCGTCGCGGTCTTGTTCGCGAGGAAGTGGATGTCGTCGATCGCGAGCAGGTCGACGCGGCGCAGGCGGCGGCGGAACTCCTCGAGCGTGCCCGCGCGCACGGATGCGATGTACTCGTTCGTGAACTGCTCCGCCGTGACGTAGCGCACGACCTGCCGCGGCGCGCGATCGAGCCTGCGACGGCAGAGTCCTTGAAGGAGATGTGTCTTGCCGACGCCGCATTCACCGTGCAGGAAGAGAATCGACGGCGCCTCCGCGGAGCCATCGCCGACCTGCTCGCTCGCCGCGAAGGCGAGCCGGTTCGAGTCGCCGACGACGAAGTCGGAGAGGGTGCGCAGCGTCGCCTTGCGGGCGGGGCGGAGCTCGCCCATGGACGCTTCCCCGACGCCCTCGACCCCCTCCTCGCGAGCGCCGCGTCCGCGCACGCCGGCCGCCGTACGCGGGTTCGCCCCGTCGCGGACAGCGTTGCGGACCTCGTCGCCACCATCGACGGGAGTCCCGCCCGATGCCGGCGCAACCTGATCCCCATCGCCCGGCTCGAGCATGGTCACGCTGGCGTGCTCGCCGAGCATCTCGCGGGCGAGCGCCTCGAGCGGCTCGCGGAAGTGCCGGGCGATCCAGTCCGCCACGTAGGGTGTCGCTGCGCGGACCTCGACGGCGCCGTTCGAGACGGACACCTTCGTTCCGTGGTCGAACCAGAGGCCGAAGCGGTGGGCCCCGACCCGCTCGCGCAGTGCCTCGAGGAGACGATCCGCGTCGGCGCGCAGCGTCGGGGAAGCATCGATTCCGGGTTTCGCGGTCGCGCAGCGCGGACTGGCCGAGAGCTCGGCGCTGCGGGCATTGCGCGTTGCCCCGTCGGGGCGCTGGCTCGTGACGGAAGGCTGTCGAGGCATCTGGACTCGCGAAGGATCGGAAGGGTTGCTGCGTCGGGCGAGGGCGGCGCCGGGACGAACGGCGTCGCGCGCGCAGGAGACAGCAGCGGAGACGCGGACGATCCGCCGCGTCACCGACACCCGATGGAACAGGTTGATGGGAAGCCACCGACCGAGGCGGAACGCGCATCGGCGCATGTGCGCCGACAAAACTTCTTCGCAGACCCGATCGGGTCGTCGCGCTGCGACATGCATGCCGTTGCGGGACGCGCCAGAGTGGTCGCCGAAAGCGTCGCTCCATCTCGGCTCCGCGTACGAACCACGGAGGCCCGCGTCCCTGCGAGCTGTGCGCACTCTACAGCGATGCGCGCGCACTTCAAGCAGGTTCGGGCGTGTGGAACGCGTCGCGCGGCGGGAACCCTAGGAAATCACTCGGTTTGCGTCGACGAAGATGCTGTTCAGTCGCGCTGGGGAAGTCCCTGTGGATAAATGGCGGAACGCTGTGTTGTCGACGCGCGACTTGCAAAAGGATTTTGGTTGCGCTCATGCGCGAAGCGACTTGACAGGCGCGGGCGGAGCGTTTCAGCGCGCGCGCCGCGAGGCTCGCACGAGCGCTACGCGCGATGCGGTCTGCTTGAAGCCGTTCGTCGCGTAGAGCCGCTTCGCGGGCGCGTTGCGCGCATCGACTGCGAGCGTCACGGTTCCCACGCGCGCAGCGGAGACTTCGTGCAGCGCCGCAGCGAGAAGGATTCGCGCGAGCCCGAGCCCGCGCACGGCGGGCGCAAGGCCGAAGTACGCGAGTTCGCTCGACGAACCGTCCGGCGAATCGTTGAGAAGGCACACGCCGCACGGCGCTCCGTTGCGGCGAAGGAGAAGCCAGTGTCGCCGTCGCGCGCCGACTCCGAAGTGGCCGTCGAGCACGTCGGCCGTGGCGCGAAGTCCCGCAAGTCCTGGGCAGTCGAGCGTGTCGACGTAGCTCGACTCGAGCACGCCGATGAGCGCTGCGCGCGATTCCGCAGGAAGACGCGAGGCATCGTCGCCGTCGAGGACCTCGCGCGGCGCGGCCGGCTCGATCGACCATCCTGCGGGCACCTCGGGGGCAGGAAGCATGCCAGCGCGTGGAAGCGGGCGCTCGAGGTACTCGAGCAGCGCCATGCGCTCGAGCCCGGCCATCTCGTAGGCGAGGATGTCGAGCGGGTGCGCCGGATCGATCAGTCCCTGCGCGAGGTCGGACTCCGCCTCCGAGCCGTCTGCGGCCGCGCGGATAAGCCGCGCGAGCTCGGGCACGTCCTTCGAGTTCCGTGCGCGGCTTGCGATCAGCATCGCCGTGCGGCCGAGCGACGGCACCGACAGCACCGCCATGCGGTAGCGGCCATCGGGATCGGCAAGGCACCAGAGGTAGTCGAGACGGATCGACGCGCTCCTCGCTTGCTCGATGAACCTCCTTGCCGCCGCCGGTCCGGCGCCGAGCAGGGCGCCCATGGCGTCGGCCTGGCGCTCCGCAGGTGCGCGCACGATCTCAAGCTTTGGATTCTGGTCGATCATGGCGGTCCTGCACCACGGCGAAGCGTACTGCGGCGACCCGCCCTGCGCAGCGGGATGCTCCCGCGGATCCCGCGCGATGGCGCGGGTTTCGGTTACACTCCGAGCTCCGCGGCCGCTTGCGTGCCGAGGAAATTCAGTCCTTGCCGGAGCCAGTCATGCGCAGCGACCTCTCGATTTCGTTCCTCGCCTCGATCGCCCTCGTCGGTTCGCTCGGCCTGTGCGCCGATGCATCGGCCTCCGCGTCAGCGTCGGCCTCGGCATCGGCCTCGGCTGTGCTCTCCGCGCCGGCGGCCGTCCAGTCCGCCTCGCGGCGCGTCGTGCGGGAGCTCGACTTCACGGCGACCGAGCTGCGCCTCTTCAAGGACCCGGAGACCGGCCTCCACTACTGGTTCTTCACCTACGAGGTCGAGAACAACACGGGCCGTGACCTTCGTTTCGCGCCGCGTATCGAGCTGCTCATCGACGATGGCCGGCTCGTGCGGCAGGGCGAGGGCGTTCCAGGCAGCGTCACCCGGCAGATCAAGGAGTACCTCGGTAACCCGCTTCTCGAGGACCAGTTCGAGATCCTCGGAGAGGTCATGCAGGGGAAGGCCCACGCCAAGACGGGGCTCGTGGTCTTCGTCGCCGAGGACCTCAATCCGACCGAGCTGACCGTGTTCGTGCAAGGCCTCTCGCGGGAGAGCGAACGGCGTCCGCACCCGAAGACGGGCGAACTCGTCACGCTCCGGAAGACGGCGCGACTTGATTATCTGGTCCCAGGCGACCCCAAGCCCGTCGGTACGGAGACCTACCCGATCGTCTCGCGGGAGTGGATTTTCCGCTGAGGCTCCAGTATCGTCTCCTGACTCGGGATGAAGCATCGGCTTCGCCCGAGTCTGTCTCCCTCTTTCTCTCTTTTGGTCCAGGCTGGACCGCGCTCGTCAACCATCCGTCAACCGCTTGACTTCCGCTTCGTGCGGCGCGTCGAGCCCTCGCTGGAGATTCCGTCGTGGCACACAAGAAGGGTCAAGGCTCTACCAAGAACGGACGCGATTCGAACCCGCAGTTCCGCGGCATCAAGCTCTACGGCGGCCAGGCGGCGAAGGCGGGTTCGATCATCGTCCGCCAGTGCGGCACGGTGTGGAAGCCCGGCTACCTCGTCCACATGGGTTCCGACTGCACGCTGATGGCTGAAGCCGCCGGCACGGTCGTGTTCAAGGGCGGACGCGTGCACATCGTGCCGTCCGATCCGAGCACGCCGCGCATGGCGAACGTCGGCTGAACCGCGACGGCCCCGGCGCGCCGCGATATCGCATCAGCCCGCATCAGATCACATGACGCCGTGCGCGAGTGCGCACGGCGTCTTCCTTCCCGCCATGCTCGTCGACGAAGCCATCATCCATGTACGCAGCGGCCGCGGCGGCAATGGAGTGTCGCACTTCCGCCGTGAGAAGTCGATCATGAAGGGTGGGCCCGACGGCGGCGACGGTGGCCGCGGCGGCCATGTGATCCTCGTCGGCGACTCGCACCTCGACACGCTTGTCGAGTTCCAGCATCGGCCGCATCTCTTCGCGCAGAGCGGGGAGAACGGCGCCAAGAAGAAGTGCCACGGCGCGGACGCGCCCGACCTCTTCGTTCGCGTTCCGCTCGGAACCACGGTGCGCGACGCCGAGACCGACGACTTCGTCGCCGACATCCTCGAGGAGGGCCAGCAGGTCGTCGTCGCGGAGGGTGGACGCGGCGGACTCGGCAACGACCGCTTCAAGACCGCCACGCACCAGTCTCCGACAGAGTGCACGCCTGGCGGTGAAGCGGTCGAGCGGTCCTTCCGTCTCGAGCTGCGCCTGATCGCGGACATTGGCTTCGTTGGCCTTCCCAACGCGGGAAAGTCGACGCTCCTCGGCGCGGCCACGCGCGCGCAGGCGAAGGTCGGCGACTATCCCTTCACCACGCGACGGCCCCAGCTTGGCATCGCGGAACTCCCGGGCGACCGCCGAGTCGTCTGCGCCGATATCCCGGGCCTGATCGAGGGCGCGAGCGAGGGCGCGGGTCTCGGCCACGACTTCCTCCGTCACATCGAGCGTACGCGCGCCATCGTGCATCTCGTCGACCTCGCGCCGCTTGACGGATCGAAGCCCGCGGAGAACTACCGCACGATCCGCGAGGAGCTCCACGCCTTCTCGCCCGCGCTCGCGGAGAAGCCAGAGATCGTCGCCTTCTCCAAGGTCGATCTCGTTCCAGAGGACGAGCGCGCGAAGCGCGTACGGCGGCTCGCCACCGAGCTTGGGCTGTCCGCGCAGGGCTCCCGCGGCGACGACCAGCCCGACGACCAGCCCGTCGTGATCTCCGCCGCGACGGGTGAAGGCGTGCGCGAACTCCTCGAGCGCTGCTACGCGCTTGTCAAGGGCACCGCGGCTCCGACAGAGTGGCGAAGGTAGCGCGCACCCGCCTCACCGGCAGAGAAGCCTGAACGCCGCGAAGAAGTCGCCGAACTCTGCGCGGTGCTTGTCGGCGATCGTGAGCTCCGCGATCTCCGCTGCCAGCGACGAGCCCTCGCGCAGGATCTCCGCGCGCCCGCCGCCTGCGTCCGCGATCTCGGGGAACCAGGTGTGGCTCGGGCGCTTGCGCATCTCGGGAGTCGGCGCCTTCGGTGGCGCGACGGGCGTGCGGCCTCGCGACGCATCGCGGGGCGGCTGCGTGCCGCCGTCCTCCGCGTCCTTCGCAACCTCACGCGAACCGGCGGGGGAACCAGGGCGCGGAACACGCTCTGAGCCTTCCTCCTTGAGGTTCGCCTCCTTGTCGCGCGCGACGATCCCGTAGGTGCGCACGCCGCGGGTGAAGGCACGCTTCGCGAGTTCGACGCACAGCGTCCCTTCGCCGACATGCGGCGGGGCATCGCCCACGAGGACAAGCGCACGGATCGGCTGCGGCGCAGGTGTGCGCACGTCGGGGAGCCACGAGAACTTCGTGAGCGCCTGCCTCATGGCCGCGTACACGCTCTCGGGCTCGTCTCCGCCGCCCTCGGCGGACAGCGCCCACAGCCTGCGCTCGGCCTCTGCGACGCTGGCCGTGAAGTCCCACGCGCGCATCTCCCACGCGTCGGTGCGGTCGCGGTAGCCGATGATGGCGATGCGCACGCCGCCCGTGACGCTTCCGAGGAAATCGACGAGATCGGTGATGCTCGACTGGGCGTCGGAGAGTTCGCGCCACATGCTCGCGGTGCAGTCGATGAGAATGGCGAGATCCATCGGTCGATCCGCGACCGAGGCGAGATAGCCCTCGAAGGCGATGAAGTCGGCGGGCGCGAGCGATGCAACCTTGTTTGGGGCGACGAGCCGTGCGCCCGCAGGTGCTGCAGGCACAAGCGCTGCCTCGCGCCAGCCCGGGTTTCTCCGCGACTTGCGGAACCACTCGCGCCAGCGATGTTCACGGCCGAAGTCCTCCGCGGCGGTGATCGCCGCAAGCCGCGCGGAGAGCGTCCCCGCCTCGGTGCGGTCCATGCGCACGATCACGAGGCGAAGGAGTTCGTCCATGCGCTTGCGGATCGCGGCATCGTCGAAGCGGCCGAGCGCTGCGAGGATCTCGAGCGCCAGCGCGCCGTCCGCGGGGCGGCCCGAGCGCTCGAGCGGCGCGAGGCGCGCATCGAGCGCCTGTTGCGACACCGTGTAGCGGCCGCGGACGATGGCGCGGAGGACCCGCGGGTCGCGCTCGCGCTCGAGGTCCTCGTTCGAAATCGCGACGCCGCGCCGCGCGAGGCAGGCGAAGGCGTAGGCGCGCACGCGCCACGATGCGTCGCCCGCGAAGGAGAGGAGCCGCCCCGCGCTGGCATCGCAGTCATAGCGCTCGAGGCGCATCGCCGCGAGCGCGCGCGAGGTCCAGGCGCGCGAGGTCGCGAGCCTGTTGAGCGCCTCGGACTCCTCGGGGGTCGCGTCGCCGAGCTGGATCGGTGCGGCGGACGGGGGCGCCGCCTCCTGCGGCGCGATTCCGCCGCCGTGCGCGGCGCACCGCCACGGAAGCGCGAGAAGCATCGTCAGGGCGATGAGGAGCATTCCGCGCACGGCGGGGAGTGTACGCTGCGAGGTCTGCGCGGCGAAGTGTCCCCGCGGCGCGCCCAGGTTCCCTTGATGGATCTTCCGAGGTTTCGCGATGATCGAGCGCCATCTCTTCGAGTCCGTCTTTGCCCGCGGCAGACCCTATGCGGCGTATCTCGCCACCGATCCGGCGCGCGCGGGCGGCTGGCAGGCCGTCTCCGACCGCGTGACGCTCGCCGATGCGCAGCGCGTGCTTCTTGCGAGCTTCACGCGGCGCATGCAGGTCCTCGTCGTCAGCGGCACCTGGTGCGGCGACTGCGTGCAGCAGGGGCCGCTGCTCGCGCGCATCGCGGAGGCATCGCCCGCGATCGACCTGCGCTGGGTCGACCGAGACGAGGAGGCGGAGTTCTCCTCGCGCGTGAGGATCTGCGGCGGCGGCCGCGTGCCGACCGTCGTGTTCGCGGCCGAGGACGGCGAGGTCTGCGCGATCCTCGGCGACCGCACGCTCTCGCGCTATCGCGGGCTCGCGCGTCGGCAGCTCGGCGCCTCGTGCGAGCTTCCGTGGGCGGAGATCCCCGCAGACGAGACGGCCGCCGTGCTGCAGGAGTGGCTCGACGAGTTCGAGCGCGTGCAGTGGATGCTGCGGCTCTCGCCGCGGCTGCGGCAGAAGCACGGGGACTGAGCTCGCTGCGCGATCGGAATCCCGTTTACCCCCAGTCCCGTTTACCCCCAGAGCGCGAGCAGCGCGGTGAGGTCGCGCGGCCCGACGATGCCGTCGCCATCGATGTCGCCGAGGCCGTTTGCGCCCCAGTTCCTGAGCAGGATCGCCAGATCGCCCGCGCCGACCGCGCCGTCGCCGTCGAGGTCGCCCGCAGGTTCATCAATGTCGTCGCGCCCATTGCCGTTGGCATCGGGATCGATGCAGTCCGCGATGCCGTCGCCGTCGGTGTCGGGGTCGTCCGCGCCATTGCCATCGCAGTCGCGAAGCCCGAGATCGGCGAAGTCCACGCGCCCGTTCGTGCAGAAGCTGCAGCCCGAGTTCAAGGCGTTCACGCGCGCGAGGCGCCCGTCCACCAGCGTCGCGGAGGAGACCAGGGCGCCGGTCCACTGCGCGCGGCCGACGGAGACCCACTCCGCGCCGCCTGCGCGACGGTAGACCGATGCTCCAAGCGACCTGGCAGAGTTCTCAAACCCGGCCTGAATGACAAGCAGATCGCCATCGAGATCGACATGCCCTCCGAAGAACGCTTCGCTCTCGAACTGGTAGTGAGGCTCGAAGCCGATCGGAAGGATCTCCGTCTCATGCGTCCAGCCCGATGGCGAGGCGGGATCGCGTCGGAAGATGTGCACGGATCCGTGCGGCGCCAGAACCGCGTTCGGCCCGCTGTACGACCCGACTGCGAGACGGTCGCCGTCGAGCGAGAGCGAGCGCCCGAAGCCGTCGGTGAACGGGGTCGGGCCTGGGGGCGCCAATGACGCGACGAACTCCCAACTCTCTGAACCTGTCTTTGGATCGACGGAGGCAAGCTCGTAGATGTGGACACGCCCCGAGACGAGCCAAGGATTGTTCGCGCTGCCGAATGCAAATGCATCGCCTACGAGGAGGCGGTCGCCGTCGAAGACGAGGTCGAAGATATGGTTCAGCCCCGACTGACCTCCAATCGGGCGCAGGATCTCCGCGGTGCGCATCCACCCATCGGCGTCGGAGCGGTAGATGTAGACCCTGCCGGAAGGCACGCCCGTGCCGTTCGACCTGAGAGGCTCCGCCACCGCGATGCGGTCGCCCGTCGTGGCCACGGTCGAGCCGAAGCGGCGGAGCCCGCTCGTTTGTGGCGCAGGTGGCGCGAGGCGCTCCTCGAGCACCCACTCGCTGCGTGGGTCCATGCGGCTCCAGATCACCACCCAGGGGTCTGCGGTGGGCGAGGGCTGATGGGATTCCGCGTACGCGTAGCCACCCGCGACCACGATCTCGGAACCATCCAAGCGCTTGCCGATCGCGACAGACGATCCGAGCCGAGGGGTGTTGCCGCTCGGCGGGTTTGGGTCGAACAGCATCTCGCTCGGCGTCCAGCCATCGGCGGAGCGCTCGGCGAGGAGCACGCCGCCCGTCCAGATCGGCGTGGGGACGCCGTTGACAAGCTGGATCATGACCGACTTCTCGGTTCCAAGGGCCAGAAGCGCACCGCGCTGGTCGAGTTTGCCGAACTTGAGCCACGGGTGGAAGGCGGGTTCCGCGAGGTCCTCCCAGTGGAGCGTGGGAACGAAGTCGAAGGGCCTGTCCACGCAGTCGGGCTGAAGGTCGGCATCGGCGTCCGTCTCCGGCACGCCGCAGCCGCAGAGCCCTTCGAACACTTTGTCGGGGTCGTCGGGGCATTCGTCGTAGTCGCTCGGCGAGAAGACGGCTTCGCCGAACGCGACGAACTGTTCGGGAAACGCGGTGGGAGAGCGGAAGGTGACCGTCACGGCCGCGCGGAAGGTGGTGTCGGGCGCGACCACGAATTGGCCGAGGAGGACAAGTCCCTGCGCGTCGCTCAGGACAGGCGGGCCCTGCAGCCGCGTCCACCTGAGGAAGGCCAGGACCGAGGGAAGCGGAAGCTGAGCGACGACTGGCGAACTACCCGCGAATCCTTCGTAGACAATCGTCGGCGCCTGCGTTGGCCCGACGCCCGTCCCGATGGCGAGATAGGAGTCGGTCGCCGCGCTCGATTCGGGCAGGTGCTGCGGGCTCCAGCTGCCCGCTTTGGTCGAGAGCTCGAGACCGGAGACGAAGTCCTTGTGGAAGAACACAGGCGACCCGCTCACGATTCGGAACTGTTTCACGCCGTCGCAGGCGAGGGTCTCGTTGAAGCGCGCGAAGAGGCGGTACACCACGACCTCCTGCGCATCGATCACAGCGGGGGCGCGGGTGATGTGGAGTCCATCGAAGAGATCGTCTCCCCCAGCGGCATGGCCCGCGACGATGGGCGCGCAGATGGCTGAGGCCGGCGTCGCGATGGACAGGACGGCTGCCGCGATGAAGTGGATTGCTTGGTGCGCGGGTGACATGAGGCCCACGGTACCGCGCGCGCGGCGAGTGTCAAGAAAAAGTCCTTGAATCGGCGTTTGGACATGCGGACTCCGCCGCGGCAGGCTGACAGGGGGCGCCTCATGTGCCGTCTCATGTGCCGTCTCATGTGCCGTCTCATGTGCCGTCTCATGTGCCGCGCGTCGCGTCGACGAGCCTGCGCAGGAGATCGAACGCCGCGAGCGGCGAGAGCTGGTTGAGGTCGACCTTGCGCAGGTCGTCGACGACGGGGTGCTCCGCATACTCGGTGAAGAGCGAAAGCTGCGGCGCTGCGGACTCGAGGGGCCTGCGCGGCGCAGCGACCACCCTCTGCACGCGCCCTGCGAGGGCGTCGGCCACCTCGACCGTGCCGAGAAGCTCGAGCACCTCCTTCGCGCGCGCGATGGTCTCGCGCGGCAGGCCCGCGAGGCGCGCGACATGGATGCCGTAGCTCCGGTCGGTGCGGCCGGGCACGATCCTGTGGAGGAACACGACTTCGTCGTTCCATTCGCGCACGGAGACATGCAGGTTTGCGACGCGCGGGAGCGTGTCGGCGAGCTGGGTCAGCTCGTGGTAGTGCGTCGCGAACAGCGTGCACGCACCGCGCGCGGCGAGCGTCTCCGTGATCGCCCACGCGAGGCTCAGGCCATCGAGCGTGCTCGTGCCGCGCCCGATCTCGTCGAGTATGACGAGGCTCCGCGCGGTCGCGTGGTGCAGGATGTTCGCGGTCTCCGTCATCTCGACCATGAAGGTCGACTGGCCCGAGTGGATCTCGTCCGCGCTTCCGATGCGCGTCAGGATCGCGTCGAGGACGCCGATCTCGGCCTTCGCAGCGGGCACGAAGCTGCCGACATGCGCGAGGAGCGCGATGAGCGCGACCTGGCGGATGTAGGTGCTCTTGCCCGCCATGTTCGGGCCAGTGATGAGGGCAAGCGTGGGAGATGCGTCGCCCGGCGCGCCGCCAAGAAGCGTGTCGTTCGGGACGAAGCTCGACGCGAGCGTGCGGTCGAGGACGGGGTGCCGCCCGCTTTCGATCGCGATGCCCGGCGTGTCCGCGATCGACGGGCGCGTCCAGCGCTGGCGCCGCGCGACGGTCGCGAGGCACGAGAGCGCGTCCAGTTCGCCCGCGCGCTCGCCGAAGGCGACGATCGCGCCGAGATGGGACGCCACTTCCGCGAGGAGACGCGTCCAGAGCTCCTTCTCGCGCTCGATCGCCCGCGCGTCGGCGCGCAGCACCTTCTCCTCGAACTCCTTGAGCTCGGGCGTGATGTATCGCTCTGCGTTGCGCAGCGTCTGCTTGCGCGTGAACGTCGCCGGCGCCTTCGCGCTGTTCGCTGCGGAAAGCTCGATGTAGTAGCCGAAGACCGAGTTGAAGCCGACCTTGAGCGAGGCGATCCCCGTCGAGGCGACGAGCTCCTCCTGGTACTTCGCGAGCCACGCGCTCGAGTCGCGCTGGAGGAGGCGCGTTTCGTCGAGCTCGAGGTCGTAGCCGTCTGCGAACACGCCGCCCTCGCGGAGGTGGGTGGGTGCGTCGCGCTTGATCGCACGTGCGAGCCGCTCCGCGAGCGGCATGAGCACGGGCGCGACGCGCGCGAGCTCGGCGCAGTCGGCGGCGAACGCAGCGCTCGGCACGAGCGTGTCGGCAAGCGGACGGATCGCGGCAAGCGAACGCGCGAGCGCGAGGAAGTCGCGCGGCGTCGCGCGGCCGAGCGCGGCGCGCCCTGCGATGCGCGCGACGTCCTGCAGCTCGCCGAGCTGCGCGAGCACGGCGTCCGCGAAGCGCTCGTCTGCGGCAAGCGCCGCCACGCGGTCGAGGCGCGCGTCGATCGCGGGCTTCGTGGCAAGCGGATAGCAGAGCCAGTCGCGCACGAGGCGGCGGCCCATCGGAGTCGCTGCGCCATCGAAGATCGAGAGGAGGCTTCCCTCGGCGGCGCCCGTGCGCAGCGTGCGCTCGACCTCGAGCGCGCGAAGCGTCGTGGCGTCGACTCCGAGGTGCTCGCCGCGCGCCACGCGTCGCGGCGGCAGGAGATGCGGAATGCGGCCGGCCGCGCCATCGGTCGCCTTGCCGGTCAACCTGTCCGTCGCCTGCGTCTCGAGCGCATAGCGGAGGATCGCGCCCGCGGCCCCGATCGCGGGGTCATCCTTCGCGAAGCCGAAGCCCTCGAGCGAGCGCACGCCGAACTGCGCGGTCAGCGCGTCGAACGCATCCTCCGCGCGGAAGTACCAGCCTTGCCGAGCCGTGAGCGCAAGGCCGCGCGCGGCGAGCCGCGTGAACTCGGGATGGACGGAGCCATCGCGCTCCTCGGCGTGCACGACCTCGCTCGGCGAGAGCCGCGCGATCTCGTCGCCGAGCAGTGCGATCGGACATGCGCGCACGGTGAATGCGCCTGTCGAGACCTCGACTGCGGCGATGTGCGCTTCTGCACCGTCGATTGCGATCGCAGCGACCCGGTTCGCGCTTCCCGCATCGAGCAGCGTCTCGTCGACAAGCGTGCCGGGCGTGAGGACGCGCGTCACCGCGCGTTCGATCACGCCCTTCGCGTCCTTCGGGTCCTGCATCTGCTCGCACACGGCGACGCGATGGCCCATGGCGACGAGGCGTCTGATGTAGCCTTCCGCGGAATGGAACGGAACGCCCGCCATCGGCAGGCCCTTGGTGCGCTCGGTGAGCGTGATCGACAGCAGCTTGTGCACGAGAACCGCATCGCGCCCGAACATCTCGTAGAAGTCGCCGAGGCGGAAGAAGAGGATGCAGTCGGGATGCGCCTGCTTGAACCGCGCGAACTGCCGCATGGCTGGCGTCGCGAAGTGGGGGTTCCGCGACGGGTCCGCCCAACTCACGTCGCGCGGGTTCTCGCTCTCGAGGGTGGCGGGCGCCTCTGCCATGGGCCAAGAGAGTAGAGTCGAGCAGGGCGTCCGCGCGAAGGGGCGGGTGGCAAAAATGGAGCGTTTCCGACCCCTTTGCAGCCATGGTCGAGCTTGCTACAATCCCGCTCCTCCCATGGGGTGGTAGCTCAATTGGGAGAGCGCCTCGGTCGCATCGAGGAGGTTGTGAGTTCGATCCTCATCCACTCCACTTGAACGGACACGGCCCGCTTTCGCGGGCCGTGTCCGTTCAAGTGGAGTTGTGTTTGAGCGGTCGCGGCTGCGGCCGCTCCCTTTGGTGCTGGGATGTTTTGGGCTGCTGCGGCAGCCGCCTTTGGTGCTGGGGACGCGGACGGCTGCTGCGGCCGCCTGCCGTGTTTGAGCGGTCGCGGCTGCGGCCGCTCCCTTTGGTGCTGGGACACGATTGAGCGGTCGCGGCTGCGGCCGCTCCCTTTGGTGCTGGTTGCGCCGGGTGGCGGCGGTCGCGGGACCTCTTGGGGCGGGTCGGTTATCCTCTGCGCCCCGATGGACTTTCAACTGATTCTCGCCCACCAAGCCGAGGCAGAGGCAGCACTCTCGCCCGCATGGCTCCTCGTCATCTATTGCACGCTCGTCGGCATCGCCTCGCTTGCTGGCGGTGCGCTTGCGGCAAGCCTGAAGCTCTCGCACCGCAGGCTTCAGTTCGCGCTGAGCTTCGTGGGTGGAACCATGCTCGGCGTGGGGCTGTTCCACCTGCTCACGCACGCCGTGATCATCGCCCTCGAGACCTCGACGGCGACCGCAGGCGGCGGGCTCTCGCATGGAATCCTCCATGGCGCGCTCGACGGGGTCATGCTCGCGCTCGTCCTTGGCTTCCTCGCCATGTTCCTGCTCGAGCGGTTCTTCCACTTCCATCAGCACGAGTCGCCTGAGCATGCGGGGCACCACGACTGCTGCGACGACGGCTGCGACAGCCACGGCGGCGACGCCAAGAAGCCGCACTCGCACGCCCGCCCGCACGGGCGCCGCGACGGGAAGAAGCTCAGCGAACTCGGATGGGTCGGCGCGGCCATCGGGCTCACGCTCCACAGCGTGCTCGAGGGCGTGGCGCTGGCGGCTGCCGTGCTCGCGGGGATGGCCCACAACCATGGTGGCGCGATCGCGGGGCTGGCGACCTTCTTCGTCATCCTCATGCACAAGCCCTTCGATGGACTGACCGTCGCGACCCTCGTCCGCGCCGCGGGCCGGCCTGCAGGGTTCGCGCACGTCGTGAACGGGCTCTTCGCCCTCGTTGTGCCCGTCGGCGCGGCGATTCTGTGGTTCGGGGTTTCGGAGAGCGGCGCGGAGATCCTGCCCTACGCGCTTGCGTTCAGCGCGGGCACTTTCCTGTGCATCGCCTCGAGCGATCTCCTGCCCGAGCTTCAGTTCCATCGGCACGACCGGATCGGTCTCTCCGCGGCGCTGATCGTCGGGCTTGCGCTCGCCGGGGCGATCGCGCGCTTCGAGTCATCCGTCGCGCAGTCGCACGACCATCACCACCACGGGCATGGGCATCATCACCACGGGCATGACCACGGGCATGACCACGGGCACGACCACGTGCCAGCACCGGCCGCACCTGCGAATGGTGGATGAGTCGAGGGCGTCAAACGGAGGATTCCACCATGAAGGTGAAGGCTGAAGTCGTCATCGCCGAGCTCAACCGGCTGCGCGGGGACATCGACAAGGACATGACGGATCCCGAGTACTTCGCGCTGCACCATGCGCTGTGCTTCATCTCCTACAAGATGGGCGAGTTCCAGAAGTACCTCGACGAGGTGGTGAAGGAAGGGGAACATCCGTGATTTGAGCGGCGAAGCTTGAGCGGTCGCCGCTGCGGCGGCTTCCTTTGGTGCTTGAGCGGTCGCCGCTGCGGCGAACGCCCGTTGCTACGGGTAGACTGCCCGTCCCGGGCGCTGTTTGCGCTCGGCAGAATCGAGCAACCCATGTCTGACGCGCAGCAGCAGGCGGCGGGCTCGGGCGGTCAGCCCGCGGCCGAGAAGAACCGCTACAAGGACACCCTCAACCTTCCGAAGACGGGCTTCGCCATGAAGGCGAACCTCGTGCAGGCGGAGCCCCAGTCGCTGAAGCGGTGGGAGGCGATGTCGCTCTTCAACAGGCTGCAGGCCGTGCGCGAACAGGCGGAGCCCTTCGTCTTCCACGACGGGCCGCCCTACGCGAACGGGCCGATCCACATCGGCCACATGCTCAACAAGGTGCTGAAGGACTTCGTCGTGCGAGGCGCGCTGATGGAAGGGCGCCGCGTCCGCTTCGTGCCCGGCTGGGACACCCACGGGCTCCCCATCGAGCACAAGGTGATGACCGAGCTCCACGAGAAGGGCAAGGCCGCCAAGCTCGAGACGCTCGCGCCCGAGCATCGCCACATGGCGATCCGCCGCGAGTGCGCCACGGCGGCGACGAAGTTCATCGGTCTCCAGGCAGAGCAGATGAAGCGGCTCCTGACGCTCGCCGACTACGAGGACCCGTACTACACGCTGATGCCCGCCTACGAGGGCAAGGTGCTCGAGGTCTTCGCGGATCTCGTCGACGAGGGCGTCGTCGTGCGCGCGCTGAAGCCCGTGCACTGGTCTATCGCCAACAAGACGGCGCTCGCGGAGGCGGAGCTCGAGTACGAGGACCGCGAGGATCTCTCTGTCTACGTCGACTTCGAGGCCGTAGACCGCGCCGCGGTCGCCGCTGCGTTCGGACTTCTCACGGAAATGCCCGAATCGGGCGGGGGCGAAGGCGACGCCGAGATCGACGATTCGCGCTTCCTCGATGTCACGCCGAGCTTCATGATCTGGACGACGACGCCGTGGACGCTGCCTGCGAACTTGGCGATCGCGGTCCACGAGCGCTTCCGCTACGCGCTCGTCGAGATCGATGGCGACTGCGTGATCGTCGCGAGCGAACTGGTCGCGCAGGTCGCGAAGAAGGCGGGCGCGGAGAAGGTCGTCGTGCGCGCGGAGGCCGATGGCGCCGCGCTCGTCGGGCTCCGCTATCGCCATCCGTTCTGCCAGCGCGAGGGCCGCGTGGTCGCCGCCGCGTATGTCACGCTCGAGGACGGCACGGGCCTCGTGCACACGGCCCCCGGCCACGGCGCCGACGACTACCGCACCGGCCTCAAGGAAGGTCTGCCTGCCTACTGCCCCGTGCGCGAGGACGGCACCTACGACGACACCGTGCCCGGGTGGCTGCGCGGCAAGTCGATCTGGGACGCGAACAAGGAGATCACGGAGAGCCTGCGCGCGAGCGGGCACCTCTTCTTCGACCACGCCTTCTCGCACTCGTATCCGCACGATTGGCGCTCGAAGACGCCCGTCATCTTCCGCGCGACCGAGCAGTGGTTCGTGGGCGTCGACCTTCCGATGAAGCGCGACGGCAAGACGCTCCGCGCCCGCGCGCTGGAGGCGGTCGCCGACGAGGTCGGCTTCACGCCGGAGTGGGGGCGCAACCGCCTGCGCGGCATGCTCGAGTCGCGGCCGGACTGGTGCATCTCGCGCCAGCGTTCGTGGGGGCTCCCGATCCCTGCGTTCCGCATGGCCGACGGAACCACCTTCCTCACCTCTGCGAGCGTGCGCGCGGTGGCGAAGCGCTTCGCGGAGAAGGGAAGCGACGCGTGGTTCCAGGAGACTCCAGCGGAGCTCCTCTCGCACTACGACGCGTCGAAGGATCCCGCCGCGCCGAAGGGGCTCGACATCGCGTCGCTCGTGAAGCTCCACGACATCTTCGATGTGTGGTTCGAGGCGGGAAGCTCGTGGAACGCGGTGCTGCGCGCGCGTGGCATCGGCTATCCGAGCGAGATCTACCTCGAGGGAAGCGACCAGCACCGCGGCTGGTTCCAGCTGTCGCTCCTGCCCGCGATCGGCGCGACGGGGCGTGCGCCGTTCAAGCGGCTCGTCACGCATGGCTTCATCGTCGACAAGGACGGGCGCAAGATGTCGAAGTCGCTTGGCAACACCATCGATGTCGAGGCGCTCCTCAAGGAGTACGGCGCCGATGTGTGCCGCTGGTGGGTGGCGGGCATCGACTACGAGAACGACATCCGCGCGGACCTCGCGTTCTTCAAGGTCGCGGGCGAGAGCTATCGCAAGGTGCGCAACACCGTGCGATACCTGCTCTCGAACCTCGATGACTTCCCCGGCAGCCTTGACCCGTCGGAGAAGGACGCGCTCCTCGGCGGCCTGACCCCGACGAGCCTCGAGGCGTGGATGCTCGCGCAGGTCGCCTCCGCGCAAGAGGCGGTGCGCCGCGGGATCGCCGCGTGCAGCTTCCGCGAGGCGCAGCAGGCGATCTACCACCTCTGCAACGAGTCGCTCTCGAGCATCTACTGCGCAGCCACGAAGGACAGGCTCTACTGCGACCATCCGGGCTCGACGCGCCGCCGCATGGCGCAGGCAGCGATGCACGAGGCCACAGAGGCGCTCTGCCGCATGCTCGCGCCGTTCCTGCCGCACACGGCCGACGAGGCTTTCCGTGCGCTTCGGCGCGACGAATCGGCGTCGGTCCATCTCGAGCACTTCCGCACCCTCGCAGTCGCGTGCGACTCGCGCTGGAGCGGCGTCCTCGCGCTGCGGGAACTCGTGCACCTGGCGCTCGAGAAGGCGAAGGAGCGGGGGATCGAGAACCCGCTCGACGCGGGCATCGCGCTTCCCGAGCAGCACCATGACCTGCGGCCGTTCGAGGGCGATCTCGCGGACATCTTCGGCGTCTCGCGGGTCGTGTTCGCGCGCGACCAGCAATCGATCGAGGTGATCGACCTCCGCGACGAGCCCCGCTGCGAGCGGAGCTGGAAGCGGGACGGCACGGTGCGCGCCCGTTCGGACGGCGGAATGCTGTCCGAGCGCGACGCCGTGGCCGTCGGGCTCGCGTGAACCAGCGCGCGAGGGCGGCGTTCTCGGTCGGAGTCGGCCCGATTCGGCGGGCGTTTCTCGCTTTCCCGATGGAAGCGATTTGACTCCGCTCAAAGGCGTGGCATGGTTCTGACGCCTCGTGTCCCTGTGGGGACACTTGCGGGGCGGAGTGTTCGCGAGAGAGAGCTCGCGGGAGAGAGAAGGGGCCAACCGGGTGATGGACGAGCTTCCGATGGACGCTCGTTCCGTCGGTGAGCCTCTGGATCTTCCCGAGGCAAGCGAACCGAGCCGAGCGGTGTACTCGGAACGAAAGAGGGCTGCGCGCCTTCTGACCCGCCTTCCGCCGCCAGCAGCGTCTGGTCTCTCGGATGGCGCGTCGGGATCAAGCGGGCCCTGTTTCGTTTTTGAGGCTCGGATGCGTGGGCTTTGGGGCGTGGGCGTCGGATGCGTGGGCGTCGGGCCGCGCGTGCAGCCGTCGCGCGTCCGCGGGCCGTGAAGTACAGTGCGGCGCGATGGTTCCCCTGACAGAGCTCTCGTCGTTCCTCGCCGCCTCGGGTCCCGACCTGCCGCGTGCGGCGGGGCGCCTTCACCCCCTGTTGGTGCACTTCCCGATCGCGCTCGCGCTGGTCGCCGTCGCCGCGGAATGGTGGCGCGGGATCCGTCGGATCGAGGGGATGTCCCCGCTCACGATGCCGCTTTTGTGGCTTGCCGCGGTCTCGGCCATCGCCGCCACGGCGACGGGCTGGCTCAATGCGGCCAACGAGCACGACGGAAGCACTGATCTGACGCTCGACCGGCATCGGTGGATCGGAACAGCCACGACCGTCGCGCTGCTCGGCATGGCGTGGTGGGGCCGCTCGCTCTGCGCATCGCTCGTCCACCCGACGGCCGAGGCGTTCGCGCGCCTCGGCGCCTTCCGCTGGATGGCCGCCGTCCTAGGTCTTGCGGTTGCCGTCACGGGCCACCTTGGTGGCGAACTGGTCTACGGCGAGAACTACGTCGGGAAGGTGCTCTTCCCGCCCGCCGCCAAGCCGACAGAGCCTCCCAAGGACGCGCCGTCGGCGGAGCCTGCTTCGTTGACCCCGGCGGAGCTCCACTTCATCGAGCGAGTGCGGCCGCTTCTCGAGGTCCACTGCCTCGAGTGCCACGGGTCGCGCCGCCAGCGCGGCGGCCTGCGCATGGACTCGAAGGATGCCCTGTTCGAGGGGGAGGAGTACGAGTGGTCTGTGATTCCCGGAAAGAGCGCCGAGAGCAAGGTGTTCCAGCGGGTCATCCTCGAGCGGGACGACCCCGATGCGATGCCGCCCGAGGGCCCGGGCCTCACGCAGGACGAGATCGCTGCGCTTCGCCGCTGGATCGATGAGGGCGCGGTGTGGCCCGATGACTCGGGAGCGGCGGTGGAGGCGCCTGCGGGCGGACCCGCGGCGGCCGAGACAGCGAAGGGTACTGGCGCAGGCACGGATTCCGATGCCGTGCCTGCCGATGTCCGTGCCAAGGCCAATGCGGCGGTGCGCACGCTCGCCGCGCGAGGCGTGCTGGTACAGCCGCTTGCCCTCGAGAGCGCGTATCTCGATGTGAACGCAAGCCGTGCGTCGCCCCCGATCGGCGATGGGGATGCGCAGCTTCTCGCGGACCTCGCGCCGCTCGTCGTGAACCTCAATCTCGCGCAGACGGCTCTCGGCGACGATGGCCTCGCTGCGATCGGCGCCATGCCGCTCCTCGAGCGGTTGCGGCTCGACGGTACATCGATCGGCGACAGGGGCTTGGCCGCGCTCGGCACGCTTCCCAAGCTCGAGAGCGTGAACCTCGTCGGCGCGGCCGTCACGCCTGCGAGCGTGTCGTGGCTGCGCGCGCAGCCGTCGCTGCGTCGCGTGTATGTCTGGCGCACGGGCCTCGACACGCCCGAGGCGATCGCCGCGCTCCGCGAGGGAGGCGCGATCGATCCGATCGGCGGCGACCTGCCGCTTGCGCAGCCGACGACTCCGCCGATGCCTGCGGATGAACCCGCCGCGGGCGCTGCGGCACAGTGACGCGCGCGGCGGGTACGCTGCGTGGATGCACGACATCCCAAACGACTTCCGCTCCGACTCGCACGCCGGGCATTCGCGTCGCGCCTTCATCCTCACGGCCGCAGGACTCGCTGCGCTCGCGCCGTTCTCGAACGCCTTCGCGTCCGCGCTCCTCGCGGGCGACATCGTCACTGGGTCGGGCGACTTCCAGTATCGCGTCGAGCACGACTGGCTGACGCCGCCCGAAGGTCTCTCTTGGGGCGACACGCACGGCGTCGCGCAGGACAAGTCGGGACACATCTACATCTCGCACACGGTCGGCGGCGATGCGAAGAAGGACGACGCCATCTATGTCTTCACGAAGGACGGCAAGTTCGTCCGCTCGATGATGCCGCAGATGAAGGGCGGCGGCCACGGGCTCGATGTGCGCGACGAGAGCGGCACGGAGTTCCTCTACCACTGCGATGTGAACCGCCGGCGTGTCCTCAAGACGACGCTCGACGGCGCGGTCGTGTGGGAGAAGGGGGCGCCCGTCGAGGCCGAGTTCGCGGGCGCGAAGGTCTACGGCAACGAGAACGACTGGAACCCGACGAATGTGGCGTTCCACCCGAACGGCGATGTGTTCGTCGGCGACGGCTACGGCAAGAGCTTCGTGCACATCTATTCGAAGGACGGCGCGTACAAGTCGACGATCGCGGGGCCTGGCTCTGGCGAGGGCGAGGTCTCGGGCCCGCACGGACTGTGGTGGGACGACCGCCTCGGCACGCTGGCGGTCGCTGACCGCTCGAACAACCGCATCCAGTACTTCGTGGAGGCAGGCACGGGCCAGCCGTGGAAGCATGTGTCGTTCGTGAAGGAGGCGATGCGCCAGCCGTGCCACTTCAAGACGCGCGGCGACCTGCTGCTCGTGCCCGACCTCTCGAGCGCCATCGAACTCCTCGGCAAGGACAACAAGCCCGTCGCAGTGCTCGGCGACGGCCACCCGACGAACCTGCGCGGCGCCGCGCGCAAGGACTTCATCCCCGGCAAGTTCGTCCACCCGCACTCCGCGACCTTCCTCGCGGACGGTTCGATCCTCGTGGTCGAATGGGTGCCGATTGGTCGGGTGACGAAGTTGACGAGGATCTGAACTCGGCACCCACAGCTCCGGCAAGTCCCTTGCCGGAGCGGTAAGAAATCGGGTGACGAAGCTCACGCGGATCTGAACCCGGCACCCACAGCTCCGGCAAGTCCTTTGCCGGAGCGGTAAGAAATCGGGTGACGAAGCTCACGCGGATCTGAACCCGGCACCCACAGCTCCGGCAAGTCCCTTGCCGGAGCGGTAAGAAAACGCGTGCCCCGCATCAGTTGGCCGCGTTCCTCAGTGTGCGACGACGCCCGCGATCGCGCCCGTCATCCAGCACGCGAGCGCGCCCGCTGTCATTGCGCGCAGGCCGAGCCGCGCGAGATCGCCGCGGCGCTCGGGCGCCATCTCGCCGAGGCCGCCGATCTGAATGGCGATTGAGGGGAGGTTCGCGAAGCCGCACAGCGCGTAGATCGCGATCATCGCGCCGCGCTCGGAGATCACGCCGTCCGCCCGCATCTTCGCGAGATCGAGGTACGCCACGAACTCCGTCGCGACGACGGCCTGGCCCATGAGCGAGCCGAGCGCGTGCGCGTCGCCGCCTGCGCCCATCGACCAGGCGATCGGCTGCAGGATGTAGCCGAGGATGTTCTGGAAGGTGAGGACGGGAATGCCGAGCTCCGCGCGCCACGACGCGATTGGAAGCCACGAACGGTCGACCTCGCTGAGCGCCGCAAGCGGCCAGTTGAGGAGCGCGATGAGCGAGACGAACGCGACGAGCATCGCCGCGACATTGAGCGCGAGCTTGAGGCCGTCGCCCGCGCCCGCGGCCGCCGCGTCGAGGCCGTTGACGGTGGTGCGCGGCATCTCGCGCAGCGCTGCGATCGACTCGTCGGGCGGGCGCCCCGTCTCGGGAAGCATGAGCTTCGCCATCACGATCGCGGCGGGCGCGCTCATCACGGCGGCCGTCATGAAGTGCTTCGCGACCGCGATGCGCGTGGCCTCGTCTGCCCCGCCGAGCATCGAGATGTAGGCCGCCATCACGCTGCCCGCGATCGTGGCGAAGCCGCCCGTCATCACGCACATCAGCTGCGACTCTGTCATCCGCCCGATGAAGGGCCGCACCGTGAGCGGTGCCTCCGTCTGCCCGACGAAGATGTTGGCGGACGCGGACATCGCCTCGATGCCCGTGATGCCGAGCGCGCGCCGCAGGAGCGACGCGAGCACCGCGATCACGCGCTGCATCACGCCGTAGTGGTAGAGGACGGACATCAACGCCGCGAAGAAGATGATGACGGGGAGCACCTTTACGGCGAAGATGAAGCCCCAAGCGCCAGAGGGGTCGCTCGCCGCGCCGAAGATGAAGCGGGTGCCTTCGTCCGCGAACGAGATCACCTTGGCGACGGCTGCAGCGAGCGCGTCGAACACGGCGACGACGGGCGGGAAGCGGAGCAGGAGGAACGCAAGCGCGAACTGGAGCGCGAGGCCCGCCACGATGGTGCGCGCCCGCACCGCGCGGCGGCTGCGCGAGAGCGCGTAGCCGAGCGCGAGGATGAGGGCGACGCCGAGGAGCCCCGTCGGGTTCATGCGGGGCGCAGCATACTTGGCGGCCGTATCCTCCCGACGATGGATCCGCGGCAGCCGCGACAACTTCACATGAACGACGCGGCCGAGGCGATCCGTGCGGCGGCGCTTGCGCACGGGCCGCGCGTCGTCGTCGGTGTGACGGGCGCGGTCGCGTCTGGGAAGTCGACGCTGGCGCGTGCGCTCTCCCCGTGCGTGGTCTCGACAGACCACTATCTGCCCGACTACGAGCAGACCGCGGAGCACCTGCGCGACCTGCCCGAGTCGTCGGACCTCGAGCGGCTCGCACGCGACCTCGCGGACCTCCGCGCGGGGCGCTCCGCGTGCATTCCGCTGTGGAGCTTCGACACGCACTCGCGCATCGGCGAGCAGCAGGTTCCGCCCGCGCCCCTGATCGTTGTCGAGGGCCTCCACGCGCTGCATGCGTTGCCGCGCGCGCAGGTCGACCTCGCCGTGTTCGTCGAGGCGCCGCAGGAAGTGCGCTGGGCCCGCGCCGTCGCGCGCGAGAAGGCGGGCGACAGGCCGTGGCCGCTCGAGTACCTCGAGCACTTCTTCCGCACCGTCGCGGAGCCGACCTACGCGCGGCACGCGGACGGCTATCGCGCCGCGGCGCACTTCGTGGTGCGGAACGACTGTTTCGTCAGCGGCGGCTCGGCCTGAAGCACTTCGCGCAGGTGGCGATGAACTCCGCCGCGCCGCCGACGATGATCCGGTCTGTCGACGCGACCAGCCGCTCGCTGTGCGTGCTCGCGCCGCCGCATCGCGCGCAGGAGCCCGTCTTGTGGACGCGCTCGTCCGCGCGAGGAAGCAGTGCGTCGAAGGGCGCGAAGGTGTCGCCGAAGTGATCGATGTCGCAGCCCGCGACGACGACCGTGATTCCGCGGGCCAGCAGCGCATCGATCGGCGCGACGGCATCCGACGCGAAGAAGTGGACCTCGTCGATCACGACAAGCGCGGGCGCGTCGACTTCGCGCTCGACGACGGCGACGATGTCGGCTGCGCTGCGCGCGTTTCGCGCGGAAATCCGCTCGCCCGCGTGCGTCACGACCTCGTCGGCCGCATAGCGCGTGTCGCGCTCTGGCTTGATGACGACCGCGCGCTCGCCGCGCGCGTGCGCCGCAGCGATGCGGGCGAGCACCTCGGTCGTCTTCCCGGCGAACATCGGTCCGTGGATGACGATGAGTTTGGCGGGGAGCCTGGCGGGGAGTCTGGCGGTCGGGCGGGTCGGGTCTGGCGGCGACATCGGGCGGAGGTTAGGCGGAACCTCGGCCAGCGCGGACCGGCGTCGCCCTCGAACGCGTCTTTGGAGTCCGATCCGCTCCCGGCGGCCGCGTTGCCGGCGCGCCACGAGCGCGCGGATCGTTCGGCTGGACCTCGGAGGCTGCCGATGGGCACCGATCTGCGCGTCGGAGTGTCGTCTCTGGAGAATCGGCGGCTCAATCCGCCCCGGGCGGAGTTGTTCACCGAATCTGGAGCACGCGGCTGCGTAGATCACCTGGGCGGCTCCATTCGGTGCGCCTTCACCACACTTTGTCGGAGACTTTGCGATGTTCGCAGAGATGCTCGGGATACGCACAGCATCCAACCTTTGGTCAAGTCCGCACTTTACGCGCGCTGGAAGGGCGCTGACGCGGATCGCGGCGGTTGCGATCGCCATCGCCGCCGCGCCCGCGGCGCACGCGCAGACTGCGTGCGACGCGGACCTCAACGGCGACGGCGTCGTGGGCGCACCCGACCTCGCGGCGCTGCTCGGCGCGTGGGGCGCATGCTCGGGCTGCGCTTCGGATGTCAACGACGACGGGCTCGTCAACGCAGCCGACCTGACCGCATTGCTCGGACTCTGGGGCGGGACCTGCTCGCAGCTTCCGTGGGCGACTGTGCTCGAGGACGCGGTCGACCCCGCGGTCGTCACGAACGGGGCGCTCCGCAAGGCGATCGCGGCGACGGGCCTCCCGTGGCGCGTGCGCGACAACGCGACGCAGATCGAGATGCTGCTGGTGCCGCCGGGGACCTTCAACATGGGGTGCTCGACGTCGAACCAGTTCGGCTGCCAATCCGACGAGTACCCCGTCCACGCCGTGACGCTGACGAACGCGTTCTACCTCGGCCGCTACGAGGTGACGCAGGCGCAGTGGACCGCGAAGATGGGCTCAAACCCGTCCTTCTTCCAGAGCGCGAGCGCGCAGGTGCCCGCGGCGCAGGTCCCGAACCGCCCGGTCGAGAGGGTGGCGTGGATCACGATCCAAGGCTTCCTCTCGGCGACTGGGCTCAGGCTGCCGACGGAGGCCGAGTGGGAGTACGCGTACCGCGCGGGCACGACGACGGCGTTCCACTCGATGCCCGGGTTCCCGAACGGGACGAACGCCGACAACCAAGTCGGGAACATCGCGTGGTGGTTGGGTGGGGGGACCGCGCTGAGCCAGACCCGCCCCGTCGGCGGGAAGGCCGCGAACGCGCTCGGACTCCACGACATGTCGGGCAACGTGTGGGAGTGGGTGAACGACTGGTATTCGAGCACCTACTACGCGTTGAGCCCCGCGGTGAACCCGCTGGGTCCTGCGACTAGTGCGTATCGCGTGCTGCGCGGCGGCTCGTGGTACGTCGACACGTTCTACCTGCGTTCCTCCACCCGCGGCTACAGCGCGCCCGGCAGCGCGGACTACGGCGTCGGGTTCCGTGTCGCGAGGGCCCCCTAACTTCCCCTTTCCTCTCTTTCTTTCACCCTCCTCTTCTTCTTCCCTGAACCCCCGACGCAACGGTGCGAATCGACGGTGCGGATCGATGCCGCGAACCGAGGTCACCAACCACTTGGTGAACGAGGGGAAGTGTTCGCCGCGCAACTCGTGTTCGTACGCTTGCAAGACAACAATCGATTTGTAGTTTGCAAGAACGGCGGCGCGGATTCCTGCGTGGACGCGGCGAATCTGGGCGTGGGGTCCGCGCCGCGGTCGCCTGCGGCGCGAAGGGATGAAGCACCCCGGGGCGGATTCGAACCGCCGACCACGCGCTTAGAAGGCGCGTGCTCTATCCAACTGAGCTACCGGGGCTCGTGGTGATTCATCGTATCGGCGGCGGGCGGCGGGTCGAGTGAGAAGAGGCCGTGCGTCTGGGAGTGGTTCCCTGGCGGCGGCGGCGCGGCTTCCCGCGGCTTCGGAGGAATGACGCCGTAGCCGACGCCGCGGCTTGCGGCGACGGCGATGTTGCGGAGAAGGCGCAGGCGGCGCTCGGCGGGCGTCCCGAGCGGGCTCGGGGCGACGCGCATCTGGCAGGGGAGCGGTTCGCCCGCGACCGGCTCCCAGCCCTTCTTGAGGGCGCGCGGCTCGACCTCGACGAGGCCCCAGCCTGCGGGGACCTCGCGGGGGCGGAGGAGGCCCGCGGGCGTCACGAGCACGAGATGATCGGCCGTCCGCCAGCGGGCGAGCTGTGAGAACTTGGTGTCGACGCCCATCTTCTCGTCGATCATGGCGAGTTCGGAGAGCACCTTGCGATAGGCGGCGATGCGGCTTTCGCCGAACTCCCAGTGGGCGAGCTCCTCGAAGAGGCTCGAGCCCTCGACCTTGAGGTGGGTCTCGCGCGCCTTGACGCGGAGTTCCTCGATCACGGCGCGGCGCTCGAGGAGGTACGCCTTGCGGCGCGTGAGCTCCGCGGGGTCCGCATCGTCCGACGCGAAGTCCGCGCGCGACTGCTTGCATTCGACCGCGATCGTGCGCGGGGCGCGCGGCTCGGCGAGCGGTGCGCCGAACGCCTCGACAGCGCGCGCGTCGTCGGCGTGGTCGAGCCAGCCGAGCGCGTCGAAGCGGTAGCGGTGGAAGGGGCACGCGACTTCCGTCGCGACCGCGCGGCAACCGGCCGCGCGCAGCCACGCGAGGGCGAGGTCCTTCAGCTGGAGATGGCGCTTGGTCTCGGGCACGGGTTCTTGGCTCCGTCGACGGGGCCGTGCAGGGCTTCCAAAAAAGAACGCGCGCGCAGATGATCCATGCGCGCGCGTTCAACATGTCGATTCGATCTCGGCGCGGGTGAGACTAACGGCTCTCTCTCGTCAGCGGCACATGGTGTTCGCGCTCGCCGCGGCCGCGCAGCGGGTAGTCCTTCCGCAGCGGGTGGCCGGGGTAGTCCTTCCACATCAGGATGCGGCGCAGGTCGGGGTGGCCGCGGAAGCGGATGCCGAACATGTCGTAGACCTCGCGCTCGGGCCACTCCGCGCCGGCCCAGATGTCGCAGGCGCTGTCTGTCTCGAGCGCGGGGTCGAGGGCGATGCCGCTTGTGTCGAGCGTCGGCTCGAGGTAGCACTTCACGCCGAGGCGGAGTTCGTGCTTGTGCGAGTGGACGAGGTAGGTGACCGCGAAGCGGCCGGGCTGCTTCACGGGGTACCTCAGGTAGTCGATGCCGACGACATCGGTGAGGAAGTTGTAGTCGAGGCGCGGATCGTCACGCAGCTGACGCAGCACATCGTGCATCCGATCGGGCGGGCAGATGAGCGTGGTCAGGCCGCGGAACTCCGCGGCCATGAACTTGATGTCGGGGAACGCCTGCTTGACGATCGGAAGCGACGGATGATCGAGGACGGGCTTGTCGGCCATGGCGCGGAGTATAGGACATGGTGCCTGGCACGTGCCGTCTAGGTTCTGTCTGACGGATCCCCGAAGACCAAAGATCCGCGCGGCGCCCGGCTGGCAAGGAGGCGAAACGAAGCTGTATCCGCAGCGATACAGCGAGTTGAAGCCGACGCGGCCAGGCGGGATGCC